>OEIU01000005.1_pt1 | contig 274329 bp, 252 predicted proteins | sample 1539221 | NCBI WGS metagenome assembly OEIU01 (sample SAMN03792071, study PRJEB22550) | activated sludge metagenome | feature: wastewater treatment plant; material: activated sludge; isolation source: Wastewater treatment plant of a petroleum refinery complex | place: Argentina: Zarate... | reverse complement strand
TGCGTTTAAATTCCCGTTTAAAAACGCAAAGACCGCAAAGCGAAACCCCGCAAAGACCGGAAAGGTTTTCGATCTCATATTTCAAATTTCAGATCTGAGATTGGTCAGGTCGTCCCCGTAGGGGACGCAAGAATATAGCCTAGGGTAAGGCCGTCTCGGCCGCCACCCTGGGAGAGAGGTCGCAAAACAGATCGATGGAGCTCCGTTAGGAGCGACAGGACCTCGTCGGCGGCAAGCCGCCTCCCGGGAATTCATTGCCGTCCTAAACCACGCCTTAAACGACGTGGCTATGCGAGGCCGTTGTCGGCGGCAAACCGCCTCCGGGGAATGATCTTCTGCCCTGATCCACGGCATAAATGCCGTGGCAATTCGAGAGTTCGTGATGACCGAGTTCTACAAACATTCGGCTCCTAACGGAGCCAAGAAGGTGTTCGGCGGCACTGACCGAGCGGCTCACGCAGGCGGTTCTGACTGCGGACGAGGCAGGGAAAATGGCGGAAAGTGACAAAAGTTGTAAGCACAACCCCCAAAAACGCCGATTTTTGTTCCGTTTTGTTCCGCTTGTTCTGTTCCGCGCGGAACGGAACAAACATCGAGGTTTTGTCGGCGGCCGAGCCGCCTCCGAGGTTGGTTTTGTGGCACGGTCCCACGGCATAAATGCCGTGGCGATTCGGGGGAAGATACGTTGCGTGTTATGCCCATACTAACGTGCGGGCTTACGGCAATGCATTTGGGTCTGATAAGGTTTAATCAATATGGACTTTGGCCGTGCATCGGGGATACTCCTTCATCCGACGTCGCTTGCCGGCCCTTTCGGGATCGGCGACCTTGGCGAGGAAGCGTACAAATTCGTTGACGCGCTGGCCGCCGCGGGCCAGACATATTGGCAGATACTGCCGCTCGGCCCGACCGGCTGGGGCGATTCGCCGTATCAATGCTATTCGGCGTTCGCGGGAAATACCCTGCTGATCTCGCCGGAAAGACTTCGCGATGACGGTCTGATATCGGACGATGTTCTGAGCGGCGTGCCGGCGTTCGATCGTGAGAGGGTCGATTACGGCGCGGTCGCAGAATGGAAGGCCGTTGTGCTGGCCGATGCGGCTTCGAGATTCACGTCTGAGGCCTTTGAGGAGCTTCGTGCGGACTTCGACACTTTCTGCCGCGAGAATGCCTTCTGGCTCGACGATTACGCCCTCTATCGGGCATCTCGAACGGCTCACGGGGACAAGGCCTGGTCCGAATGGCCGGAAGACCTCCGTCTTCGGCGTCAAAATGCGTTGAACGCCGCACGCGGGATATTGAAGAACGAGATCTTTGCGCAAAAGTTCTACCAGTTCATATTCTTTCGCCAGTGGAGCGAGCTAAAGGCATATGCAGCCGGGAAGAACATAAGATTCATTGGCGACATCCCGATCTTCGTCGCGCTCGATTCGAGCGACGTTTGGTGCAACCAACGCGAATTCAAATTGAACGAGGACGGTTCGCCGAAGGTCGTTTCGGGTGTGCCGCCCGATTTCTTCTCTTCCACGGGCCAGCTTTGGGGCAATCCGATCTATGACTGGGATGCGATGGTCAAGGACGGATTCAGTTGGTGGATCGCAAGGATCGCATGGACGCTCGAAGCGGTCGATATCGTCCGCATCGATCATTTTCGCGGTTTTGAAGCCTGTTGGGAAGTGCCCGGCGAGAATAAGACCGCCGAAGAAGGTGCGTGGGTAAAGGCAGCGGGCGACGAGCTTTTCGCCGCGGTCGAGAAAAGTCTCGGCCACATTCCGATGATCGCCGAAGACCTTGGTCTCATTACGCCGGAAGTGATCGCTCTTCGCGACAAATACGAAATTCCGGGTATGCGTGTGCTGCAGTTCGGTTTTGGCGGGAATCCGAATGACGACCATCTTCCGCACTCGTACATTCGCCATTGCGTCGCATACATCGGCACACACGATAACGACACCGCTGTGGGTTGGTTCAACGTAACGCGAAAACGCAAAACGACAGCGGATCAAGCGTCACTTGCACTCAAATACCTGAATGCAAGGCCGCGTTCGATCAACTGGGATATGATCCGCGGCGTCTGGTCGTCGGTTGCGAATACGGCGATCGCACCGATGCAGGACGTGCTCGGTTTGGGTAACGACGCACGTATGAATCTGCCCGCAACGGTCGGTTCGAACTGGACGTGGCGAATGAAAGGCGGTGCGTTCTCGCAGGAATGCATTCAGCGGCTTGGCGAAATGACGCAGATCTACGGTCGAAAGGGTTAATGTCCGCAGCCGCAAGTGTAGCCGTCGCTTACACTAAGGTCGTCCATAAAATCGCCTTCGACAACCCGTGAGTTCCCAATATCTGTACCAAGCCGCCAACGGAGCTGCACTCGGTTCCCCGCGGCCGATGCGGGAAGCGTCGCGTTGACGGTAATCCATTCAGGCTGTTCGTTGATGCCGCTTCGGCCCGACCAACCAAGCCGGCCGGCAAGCGGATTTTGACAGCAGGAATCGATCAACCCGTCGTAGCCGCCGCTCTGAAACGAGCCGCCCGCAGCCAGAAAGTCCGCCCACTCGCCGTCGCCGAGCTTGATCTCAAGCACGGTGCCGTCATAGAGGCGATTGCGTAAAAAGGTCGTCTCGGTGTTGTAGTAATGACGATAGGCGAGCCGTGCGTTCGCTCCGGTAACAAAGAACGTCGGCGAACTAAGAGTTGTCATACCTCGCCCGCTCGAATCCGGCAGGTAAACACTCTTTCTGCCCGACCATTGCTTGGAAAGCGTGATCGCGCTTCTGCCGCCAAGATCGACGGTTTCGCGGCTCCATCTTTGCGGAAGGCCGGCGAGCGAAGTTCGGTCAAAATTCTCGTCGAAGATGATGCGAGGCGTTCCGACGCGAAGGATGTTGCCGAGGCTCGCGGTGAACGTGCCGGTCGAATCTGTTATTTGAAAATTAAGAGAAAGCAGACCGCCGCATGGCCGGTTCGGATCGACAGTAAATGTAAACTGACGAGTTACCGCGGTCTGACCCGGAGTTAATACACCATACGAAACAGGACCGCCCGCATTCGTTACACCGCCCGAGTTCTGAAGGGTGGCCGCAACATCGCCAGTAGCGATGGTGCCTGTATTTCGCAAGGATAAAGACACGGTCAGGTTCTCGCCCGGATCGGGAACCGAATTCGTCCCGCAGCTCTCTGCATCGATCGAAAAAGCGGACGCGGCAACGATCGGGATCGGCTCCAATGCGAAGTTAACGATGCGGTTCTCTCCGTTGCCGAGCGTCACGACCGACATCGCTTCGGAATACCCTGCGGCACTCGCCGACAACGTCAATGAACCAGGCGGAAGAATAAGATCGCTGTATTGACCCGCCGCATTCGTTCCGCGGGAATAGACACTCGTGGAGACGATCGCACCTTTGATCGGCTGACCCGTTACCGCATTCGTAACGACGCCGTTGATGTTTCCCCGCGGCGGCGGAGCGCACTCTGGAAAGCGGAAGGTGCCGATCCGCGTCAGCCACGTGAACTCCGAATATTCCTGGCTCGCAAGCGAGTAATATTCGCCGGTCGTCCAAAACGTGCAGTCATCGTTCGGGTCAATGTTTATCGAGTTATAGTCGCCCCAGCGATAGCCGAAAGCACGCTGAACGCCCGTGCCCTCGACCAGCGAGGTCTCCGTGCGAAATGCACCCACGGGCTCGCTCGCGAGCCTGCCCGTGTACAAGATCGAAGGCTGTTTGTCGTCGCGGACATAGTTGTACGAAACCGCCAGATTCCCCTGCCCATCCTGCGCAACCCCGCCGATCCAACGCGAGCTTGCCGCATCGCCGATCGTCGAGCTATCGCGAACGGTGAACGCCGTTCCGCTCTTTGACAATTCATGCACCCGAACACCTGCCCGATAATCACCGGACGTGGAAGTCCGCACCGTTTGGTTCACCACGATCGATTGGCGGTCGCCTAGGTTTCGATACGCCACTCGATAGTTCACTCGGTCGCTGTTCGAATCGAGAAAGTCGCCTGGCGGAGGCTGCCGTATATCTGCACGAAATTGCGGGCTTGTCGGGTCGAATGGCGCGACCGTAAGCGGGCTTTCGGGGCGCTCGGTGAAGGTTGACTGCGACGGACTGCCGAAGCTTGCGTGAAAATCAAAGAGACGCACCGCATCGGATGCGTCGCCGTATTCGTCCGCCGTGTAGCTCACGAACACGTTCGGCGTGCCGGCGGACGGCGGCGTCAGGCCGTCGAGATCCGACGGTATCATATTCCGACGGCGTTCCGGCGAATCAGAAACCGTGTTGAAGTAGATGTAGCGAACGTTCGGTTCACCTCGCAGCATCTTTGCGCGGTCGAACGCGAAAATGCCGGCACCGTTGTAATCGCTGCCCGTAAACTCCTCATCCGACATATAATAGCCGTCCGGCCAGACACCGAATTTAGAAAAATCGTTGAGCCGGTTGTTAGGCATCACGAACTCCCAAAGATAGTATTCACCGGTCGGGTCGCCCGTCTTAGAGAGCGCTATGAGCTGGCGGAACGGAGGGAAGTTGTTGCAGTATTGTGAGATCAGCCAGCGATCGGCAAGCTGATCGTACTGCACGATCGCGAGTCCGTCGTTCCTCAACGAACAAGGTGTATTCAACGAAACGAAGAGGTCACTGATCTTGAAGGGCGGCGTCAGCGGCGTGCCTGCTTTGTCATAGACGCGCAGCAGCGAATTGACCGCCTGCACGTAGTGCCGCGGTCCCACATCGCCGTTCATATCCGGCGGCAGGAAAAATAATCCGTAGGCGTTGAGGTTGTCGTAGTTTGAAAGGCCGTCAAAGGAAAGAAGCGGCGAGGGCATCGGCGTATCGAGCACGGCCGCGGGCCGACTCGTCGTCGATATTTGAGCGGCAGGCTGTTTCGGTGAAGGGTCTCCCGCCTCGCGGATCCCAGGTTTTGGCGGCCGAGGCACCCTTCGCATCGTGAGATCTCTGACCGGGCCGGAAACGGCAGTCGCGACGGCGGTCCCGACGATCGGCCCCGAGAGAGAAAGACGCTCATTTCCGGCCTTGGCACGACGCGCGTCGAGCTGCCACACCACGACAGCCGAAAGGGCGAGAAGTAGAGCGGCGAGGCCTGTTTTTGATGCAGTTCTCATCAGCTTACGGCTCGCTTAGGATCACAATTTCGGCCTGTCGCTTCCGGTCATCAAGAAAGCTCTCGATCCTCGCCGCGACCTTGTCTTCGACGAGTAAGTTGTGGATCGCCGCTCGTTTGGATTCGAGGGTCGGGATCACAACACCGGGCTGGCGCCGGCGAAAGTCTGGCACGTACGTCTCGTTGTAGTATTTCTGCACTTCGTCCGCACTTACGATCACAAATGAGCGAAATCGAAAGTCGATAAAATTGTTGATCGCCACGCGTTTTGTGATCAGATCGACAAAATCGTCGTCCCTGACGGACGAAAAGCCCACGGAACGCAGCCGCTCTTCGAAAACGGCGGTGGATGGGAATCTCGAAAGGATCGCCTTTATCTCGGCCTGTATCTCTTCGTCCGTCGGCTTTGTGCGGGGAAGCCTAAGTGCTTCTAATGCAAAGAGTTGCTGGTTGATCAGCGAATCAAGCGCGGAATTCAGGTCCTCTCTTGAAGGAGTTGTGAGCGACGACTTCGGCTGCAGGGCCAACTGCCAAAGGATCTCGGAATAGAGTATGACCTCGGTCCTTACGCCATCTGAGACCGTCGCAACCGTTTTGTCCACAACAGTTTGGCCGCGAGCTCCGCCAAACGCCGCCAGTATGATCACAAATGGGGCCGCGAACTGCACAGTTGACCGAAAAACTGCTTTGAAATAGGTCATTTGACCTATATTTTCGGCTGAAAACCCGTATGTGTCAACGGAAATCCAGGCCGCGTAAAATGGTTGACAAAACGGTTTAAATCTCTTTTAATAGAAGGGTGCTGATTCTTTGGCGGTTCCGTCAAAATAAGCACTATTCAACTTGGATTTCCGCTGACGTTTCCCCGCCAGCCGCCCGACTTTACACATGCTTGCAGCTCAACGGCCGAAGAGATCTTCGAAGCCGGCGAATCCAACACTATCCGCGGAGGAAGCGGGCGACCTGCGATTTATCGCAGATCTTAGCCGCAGCCTTCTGCTCACAGTGCACCCAAAGAAGGTCGCTTCTCGTGTTGTCGAGGCGATCTGCGAAACAGGTGCGGCCGGATGTGTGTTTGCAGCGGAGTTGCCCAATATTGGCTTGATCGCGTGCTCCTCGGACAGCTCAACCTCGCTTGACCGCCGGCGGTTCGAAGGCTGGATGTCCCTGCTGCCGCCGCAGGTCGGATATGCAGAGAAGCGACCGGCTGAGTTTATGCTCTCCGGCGTGTCGTCTGAGATCGAATATGTTTCACCGCTTCGGATCGAAGGTGAGATACGCGGTGCGATCGTTACGGCCTTTGCCGATAGTGCCGAACTGAGCGAAGCGCGCATGCGGCTGCTCGACGCGATCACGCAGGTTGCGGCACTGAGCATCAACCTTTCGGCTCATTACGAGTCGACGATAAACAGCTCGATCGATCAAGCCCGGCAAGAACATCGCAAATTTACCGAAGCTGTGCTCGATGCACTTCCCGTTTCGCTCTACGTGGTCGATCGCGACTACAAGATCGTGACATGGAACCACCATCGGGAGATCGGCGAGCAGGGTATTCCGCGTGATGTCGCGGTCGGACGTGACATTTTCGCTGTCTTGGCAAAGTATCCTGAAGACCGACTCAAACGCGAGTTCGAACGGGCTTTCAATACAGGAAGGATCGAGCGGATCGAACAGCAGACGCTCGACGATGACGGCGGAACGCGGCATTGGATGGTAAGCAAGATCCCGATGCGCAATGCCGAGTCCGGCGAGATCACGCACGTAATTACGGTCGGCGAGGACATTACCGTTCGGGTTGAGGCGATGAACGCGATCAGTCGTGCGGAAAAGTTGGCCGCGGTCGGCCGCCTTGCTGCCGGTGTTGTTCACGAGATAAACAACCCGCTCGCGACCGTCGCGGCATGTGCAGAATCGCTGGAACAGCGGGTCGCGGACGGCGACTTCGGCTACGGCCCGGCAACCGACGACCTCAGCGAGTATCTTGGACTGATCAAAAGCGAGACTTTCCGCTGCAAAACGATCACGACCGGATTGCTTGATTTCAGCCGCGTACGAACTGGTGAACGAGAGGATATGGACGTTGCGGATGTTGTCCGCTCGGCCGCAAATCTGATCTCGCATCAGAGACGCGGCCACTCGATCAATATTTCTGTCGATGTGCACGAACCGATCGACAAGGTCAGAGGCGACGGCGGACAGATACAACAGGCCGTGATCGCCCTTGCCACGAACGCCATCGACGCTATGCCGAATGGCGGCAAACTAGAATTCTATGTGCGTCAAGACCCCCGACGCGTGATCATAGAAGTTTCCGATACGGGTATCGGAATTCCAACCGAAGACCTTCCACGGATATTCGAGCCTTTCTTTACGACCAAAGAGGTCGGTAAAGGAACAGGTCTCGGCCTCGCAGTCTGTTATGGAATCGTTTCAGAACATTCGGGCCGCATCAGCGTCCGATCATCCCCGGGTAAAGGCACAACCTTTACTATCAGCCTGCCCCTTCAGGCTCCCATAACAAATGTCCAAACTACTAGTCGTTGACGACGAAAAGAATTTACGCCTTGTCGTACAAAAAGAGATGACCCGGCAGGGCCACGAGGTCGAGGTCGCCGAGGACGGCGAATCTGCGTGGACTCTAATAGAAGAAGAGGACTTTGACGTCGTTCTTTGCGACATCAATATGCCTCACCTTGACGGGGTCAGTCTTTTACGCAGGACGCGAGAGCTTTGTCAGTATCCGCCGGAAGTAATAATGCTCACCGGACAGGCAACGGTCGAAACCGCGATCGAGGCGATGAAGCTCGGAGCATATGACTATCTGACAAAGCCCTACCGCATCGCCGAACTGGGCGCTCTTGTCGAAGCCGCGGCCGAGAAACAGCAGCTGAAACTCGACAATCAACGCCTTCGGGCGCAGATCGCACGATCGAACCGATTGCTGCCGGAGATCGTCGCGGATTCGCCGCAGATGAAGGAGTCGCTTCGACTGGTGCAGAGGGTCGCACCGAGCGACACTTCGGTCCTGATCACAGGGGAATCAGGCGTCGGCAAAGAACTGATCGCCCAAGCGATCCACAGGCTCAGCGATCGCGCAGATAAACCCTTCATCGACCTTAATTGTGCAGCCCTTCAAGATACGCTTCTCGAGAGCGAACTCTTCGGCCACGAGGCCGGAGCGTTCTCAGGCGCACGCTCCCGAAAGCTCGGCCTCTTTGAGATCGCCGACGGCGGAACGCTCTTCCTAGACGAAATAATGGAGATGCCGATGCCGCTTCAATCTAAGCTGCTGAGGGCTCTTGAAACGAGGTCGTTCTTTCGCGTCGGCGGCGTGAAGAAAGTGTCCGTCAACGTCCGCCTGCTTGCCGCGACGAATCGCGATAAAGGTGACGCGATCGCTGACGGATCGTTCCGCGCCGATCTCATGTACAGGATCAACAGCTTCGAGATAAACATCGCTCCGCTTCGCGAACGCCGTGAAGACATCGAACCTCTTTCGCGCTATTTGCTCGGAAAACTTGCCGGCCCAAATGCACCGCGTCTTAGCGATGCGGCCGTAGATGCGCTTCACTCGTTCGATTGGTCCGGCAATGTGCGGCAGCTTCGCAATTGTCTCGAACGCGCCGTTCTTCTCGCAGATAACGGCGTCATTACGCCCCGCGAATTGCCGCCGGAAATCGCGTTCCGCGATTCGCGACCCGCCGTCTCGGTCAGCTATCAACCGCCTCGCACGAACGGTGCGTCAACATTCCAGAACGCGGTTCCGACGAACCTTCGCGATGTCGAACGTCAGCAGATCATCGGCGCACTCGAAAAGACGGGCTGGCATCGCGGCAAGACCGCCGAACTGCTCGGCATCTCGCCCTCGACACTCTACCGCCGCCTCCGCGAATACGGCCTCGAATCGCGTTAGGCCACTCGACGCTGCCCGTTATTTATTCTCGCGGATAACGTATTTCACGACATATTCCTGCAGCTTGTCGCGATGCTCGCGGAGGTATTTTGCGTGATCGCTTGCGACACCTTCGTTGTCGGCCGTTATTAGCACGTACGCCTCAAGAAGCTCCGCTAGGAGCGACATATTTGTAGAATAAGACAGCATTAAATCGGTCAAGCCCCATTAGGGGCGGCACCGCCGCATTTCGAAACATGAAAAGGAAGTTGCTCCTGGCGGAGCTTCATGAATTGCTGCGATTCGCGCTACAAACAGGCCGCTCCTAACGGAGCTAAGAGAGAGGTTTGCTTTCTGAGACAGGCTGCTTGATCAGCTTTCAACGACGTTCTTTAGGGCATTGACGAGCGGGTCGGTCTGATTGACGTTGTAATAGACCTTTTTTCCGCTCTTCACACGCTCGACTAGATCGGCGTTGAGCAGGACCTTGAGGTGCTGCGAGGCGAGGGATTCCGAGATACCGACAGCGGCCGCGATCTGGCTGACAATGACGTTATCGTGCTTTAGCAAGGCACGAAAGATCAGACATCTATTCGGTTCGCCGAGGGCATCGAACGCCGCCGCCATCCGGCGAACGTCCATCCCCTTGACATATCTTTCGAGTTTCTTATGCTCTTTCTGTGTAAGCATCAAACAGCTTCGTAGCCCGGGAAATAATCGAACTTCGAATGGGCTTCGTCGATCCCCATTTCCTTGAATTTCGCCTCGAAAGCCTCGACCATCGGCTCCGGCCCGGAGACGAAATAGATCGGATCGTTGAGCTTCTCGCCTGCCGCCTTCAGCGCCGCCTCGTCGATCAAATTACCGCCGATGAAGTGCGTGATACTGAACCCGGGATGTTGACGCCCGAAGGCCTCTAGTTCAGCCTTGAACGGTATCGTGTTTTCATCGCGATTGGCATAGAGCAGCTCGGCACGGATTTCCTTTCCGTCGTGCGCTAACTGCTTGAGGATCGAAAGGAACGGAGTGATCCCGATGCCGCCGACAACGAAGACATACTCGCGTTCCAGGTCATCGACCGTAAAGTCGCCTTCCGGCGGGTCAGCCTCGATAGTGTCGCCCGCACTCATATCCATCAGCTTTTGCTTGAACGAGCTGCTGTATTCTCGGTTGATGCGCGTCGTGATCCAAATATCGCCCTCGTGCGGCGCGCTTGAGATCGTAAACCAACGCTCATCGCCGCGTTGGTCGGCATCCTTATGCGGCAGGGTGTAATGAATGAACTGTCCGGGCAGCCACGAAATAGGCTCCGAAGCGGTGAAAACAAAATTCACAACGTCGCCTTCGGCCGGCGTCTTCTCTTTGAATGTCAGTTGCATACTTAAACACCTATTTAACTATTCAAGAATAGCTCTTAGATGCTCGTGCTGTCAACATCCGATCTCGTACGCGCTATTTTTTGACTACGAATAGGTAGCGTCGTTCGCTGTTCGGCAAAAGGATCTCGCGAAAAGCACGCCCCTCAGAGATAAGAACTTCACGAAGGGACGGGCCGCCGAAGAGCATGAATTCTCGGCGTGGAAAATGTCGAAGCAGCTGGGGTAGTTTGCCTGTGAATTTGTCCAGAGCACGACAGGTTACGATGTCGCCCGGCACGCGGCCGGCTTCGCTAAATTGCTTATTGATAACGGTAACGCGGTCAGCAATACCGAGCTCGGTCGCTGCGTGCGACAGGAACTTTGCCTTCTTCTCTTTTGATTCAATAAGCGTTACGGTGAGATCAGGCCTCACGATCAGGCACGGGAGCGACGGAAATCCGCCGCCCGGTCCAACATCAATGAAGCTCGCATTCGTCGGCAGAAGGTCAAGCAACGCCAGCGACTCAAGGATGTGCCGCTCGATAAACTCTTCCATCGAGATCGGCCCAGTCAAATGCAGCAACGCATTTGCCGAATTAACTAACTCATAGTGTGCAAAAAGGCGCGGCGCGGTCTCGGCTTCGACCGTAACGCCGAACAGCTGTTTCTTGTCCTCAAGGATCTGTGTGAACTCGCTCTTGATATCAATAAACCTGACGGACCGGCCACACGTAAGAGTTGCACCAAAGTCCATACGCATCAGCGGTTATTGAACGACGGGCAGCACGACGGAGCTGGCATTCGCGCCGCCGAACCAAATGGTCTGCGTTGCCTTTTTATAGTCGCCCTTCTTTGCGTACATAATGTTATCAACATAGGTCTGCGGATTTAGGTCGTACAACGGGAACAACGTCGATTGCACCTGCACCATGATCTTGTGTCCCGGCAGGAAAACGTGATCGACGTTCGGAAGAGCCCACGTGTAATGCTCTGTTTTACCAGGTGTGAGGGCTGTCGGCTGGGCAAAACTCTTCAGGTAGCGGCCGCGAAAGATCTCGATACCGATCGGCAGTTCGAAGCCCGCCATTGACGGTTTGCCGCCCTGCGAAGCCGGTTCCGGTACATCATTCGGATAGACATCGATAAGTTTGACCACCCAGTCGCTGTCAGTGCCTGTCGTCGAGGCGAACAATTCCACCTCGGGAGCACCCATTATGTGGACCGGTTTATCGAGCGGCGCGCTTGTCCATTCCACAACGTCGGGACGCCCCGTTACGAAACGCTGATCGTGCACGAGCCACGGCTTCCACTGTAAGGGGTCGCCCATGTCGACCGGACGCGGAATGAATGGGACGGGTTTCGCCGGGTCGCTTACGTATTCCTCGCTGCCGGACACGCTCGGTTTATCGAAGGTTGCTCTACCGTCACCGGCCAAATAGATCGGCTTCGCAGTACCCATCGGCCAACGCGGCGACTCCTCCCATTGGTTCACGCCGGTCGCATACGTGAGCACCGGAGGCGTTTTCGGGTCAGGACCGCCATTTAACCAGTGATCGAAGAATGGCTTGGCGTACTTCACGCGCCACTCACGCGCGGTGTCGCCGGTAAAGATCAGTGAGCCAAGATCATAGCCCGTATGATTAAAACCGGAATGGCGCCAAGGGCCTATTACAAACGACACGCGGTCGTTGTTCTTGTCCTTCGGCTCCAGCGCCCGATATACCGCTGGGGCACCGTAACTGTCTTCCTGATCCCACTGCCCCACGACCAGCATCGTCGGCACCGTATGCGGCCGAGCCGCCAGCCATTTATCGACGGCTTGTAACGACCAGAAATCTGTGTAGGCCGGATTTTCGAGGAACTTTCGAATGCCTGGAACATGCTCGGCGCCGACCGATTTCACAAAGTCCGCCATTGAACCCGCTTCAAGATACCGCGTATAGTCGTCGCCGCTGCCTAGCGGCAGTTCGCCGCCGCCGAAGCCCTTGTTGAATCCGAGGCTAAGAGGATAGCCGAGCGAACTCACACGAAAAGCACCGTTATGAAACCAATCGTCGCCCTTCCAGCCATCGACCATCGGACTTTGAGCGATCACCGCTTTCAAGGCCGGGTGCGGATCGATCAACGTCATCAATGCGGTAAAGCCTAAGTAGCTCGAACCGATCACACCGACTTTGCCGTTGGACTCAGGTGTATTTTTAACGAGCCAATCTATCGTATCGTAGGCATCGGTCGATTCGTCGATGCCGGTCTTGTTCAGCGGACCGACGATCGGCCGGTTGAGTATCCATTCGCCCTCGGATTTGTACATACCGCGAATGTCCTGATACACGCGGATGTATCCGTCATTGACGAACTCGGCATCCATTACCTCTAGGACATCAACAAGCCGCTGGCTGTTCACGCGACCCGTCGAAGAGCTGGCATTGTAAGGCGTGCGCGAAAGCAGGATCGGCGCTTTGGTCACGCCTTTCTTCATCATTATGACCGTGAAGAGTTTCACGCCGTCCCGCATTGGTATCATGACCTCGCGCCGAACAAAGTCCGCCGACGGAAAGATCTGATCGTACTTTGTAACGACGTCGGGTGTCATCGGGGTTACACGGGTTGGTGTCTGTGCAAAAATTGATGCGATGCAGAGAGAGAAGACAGCAAGGATCAGAGAGAAGCAGCGAGCGAACGACTTTTTCATGGCGCTAGCTTATATGATGCCCACAGTTCGTGCAATCACGTTCTTCAGTCCGTCAGCACGGAACTGGATGTCTTTGTCGGCAATTTTGTAGTCTGGCTTTCGGCCCTCACAGATGAAGAAAAAGCCGAAATGTAATGAAGTATAGGAACAGCAGCGGGAAGCTTGACCGACGGCTTTGTGCTGACAAAAGCGATCATTGTGAAACCTTAAACGGAATTTTGCTCGGGCTGCGATGAAAACGTGCCAATCTGCCAAAGAGCACAATATCAAAGCAGTAGCTTGGCCCTAGAGAACAAATTCTTGCCCCCATTTATACAATTCAGCAATGATAGGTTCCAGCTTCTTGCCTTTGTCGGTCAGAGAATATTTGACTGTCGGCGGGACGGTGGCGAACACTTCTCTGATGACAATTCCGTTCTCCTCCATATTTTTTAATTCTTTCACCAACATTCGGGTATTGATGTTTGGAATGCTCCGCTCCAATTCCATGAACCGCATCGTGCCGCTTAATAGTGTATAGATAATCGGAATGGCCCATTTACCGCCCAAAATGTCCAAAACGTCCTTTAGAAAGCACTTTTGTTCTGTTTCGTTTGATTTTTTTTTGCTCATAGACTCCTTATTTTATTGAATACTTTACTTTATGTTACTGCTCTAGTTTAGGAGAGTTATTTGCAAAAGTAAAGCATTGCGAGTATATTTATTACAAGTAACAATGGAGCAATGAAAATGAGATTATTAGAAACAATAAAAGTAGGAAATCAGACGCTTAAAAACAGAATGGTAATGGCGGCAATGACCAGAAGCCGGGCGGATGTGAAGGGCATCGTCGGTGATTTAACCGTTCAGTATTACACACAGCGAGCAAGTGCGGGATTGATCCTGACGGAAGCAACCAACATTTCGGAACAGGCTTTTGGCAGTCCGTTGACACCCGGAATTTACACGCCGGAACAAATTGAAGCGTGGAAAAAAGTAACCAAATCGGTTCACGAAAAAGGTGGAACCATCTTTGCCCAACTTTGGCACACGGGTCGTGTCGCTCATTCGGTTGACCGTAACGGCAGATTGCCCGTTGCTCCGTCGGCAATCGCAATTAGCGGAATGCAGCATTTTACATCGCAAGGAATGAAAGATTTTGAAACGCCGCACGCTTTGACCGTTGACGAAATCAAACAAATCGTCAAAGACTACGGACAAGCGGCAAAAAATGCGATCGACGCGGGTTTTGACGGAGTGGAACTTCACGCAGCAAACGGCTATTTGCCGAATCAATTTCTGGCGGAAAGTGCCAATCAAAGAACTGATGAATACGGCGGAAGCATCGAAAAAAACAGCCGATTCATTTTGGAAGTGATGCGGGAATTGATCCAAACTGTCGGCGGCGATAAAGTCGGCATCAAAATTTCGCCTTTACACCCCTACGCAGGAATTGCATTGGACGATCCGATTGCCACTTTCACATACTTGATTCAGGAACTCAACAAACTGGATTTGGCGTTTGTCGAGTTGATGAAAAGAGTGCCGATGTTTCCATTGTTAGATCACTACCCGAAAGACGATGAAATCGAATTGTTCGGCAAATTGGTCGAGCATACGCTGATCGCAAATACGGCTTACAACCAAGAAACCGCCGAAGCCGAATTAGAAAAAGGCATCGCCCAACTCATTTCTTTCGGCTCAACATTCTTGGCTAATCCCGATCTGCCGAAACGATTTGAATTAAATGCCGAACTAAACCAGCCCGATAAAGCGACAATGTTCGGCGGTGGCGAAAAGGGTTATGTTGATTATCCGTTTCTCGCCTAAAAGAGAAGAAATTTAGCAGCCCGAAATGGCGGAAAAGGCGACGGGATGTGCGGGTTTAACAGTTGATGACAAATCAAATAGAACGAAACAAAGAAGCCGTCGTGGCGTTCTACGATCTGATGTTCAATCGATCGAACCCGCGCGAGGCGGTCGAGAAATATGTCGGCGATGCTTATATTCAGCATAACCCGGGCGTAGGCGACGGGAAGGAAGCGTTTATCGAGTATTTCGAGCGTATGGCCCGCGAGTTTCCGGGCAAGCGTGTCGAGTTCAAACGCGTGATCGCCGAAAACGAGTACGTGGTTCTCCATTGTCACCAAACATGGCCAGGCCTGCCAGATTATGCGGGAATCGACATATTCAAACTTGATGAAAACGGAAAGGTGATCGAACACTGGGACGTGCTTCAAACTGTCCCTGAATCAGCCGAGAACGTGAATGGAATGTTCTAGCCTGCGAAAAAGCATCAAAGATTGTTTCGCAGATCGGCGATGTGTTGTCGAGGAGGTGAGCCGAAGTGCTTTTTGTACTCGCGGTTGAAATAGGACGGGTCACCGTATCCGACTCGCACGCCCGCACTGGCGGCGTCAAGATCCTCACCGAGCATAAGTCGCCGAGCTTCCTGCAGACGCAATTGCTTCTGGAACTGGATAGGGCTCATCGAGGTAACGCTCTTGAAGTGATGATGAAAACCGGAAACACTCATGCCTAGCCGACGAGCGATGTCCTCAATGTTCAGCGGCTGACTGATATTTTCGCGGACCTCTTTGATGCCTCTCGAGATCCGTCGCGAATGATCTTGTTCGGCGGTTAGGTGTCGCAGTCGGGCTCCTTGGCCCTCAAGCAGCAAGCGGAAGATGATCTCTTTGAGGATCAAGGGACTCAGCGCCTTGATGTCGTTCGGCCGATCGAGCAGACGGACCATTCTAACGACCGCATCCAGCAGGTCGTCGTCGATCGGGTGGACATTCATCGCCCTTGCGGCCGAATCACCTTTGCGTGTTTCGATCCCGGATTCGAGTGTGAAGGATGTGACGAGTGCAGGGTCAAGGTAAAGCCGAAGACCGAGGTACGGTCGATCCTTTGATGCTTCGACGATTCGGCCGAGGGCAGGTAAACCTACAGTCGTGATCAGGTAGTGGCCCGGGTCATAACGCAGGACTTCGTCACCGATCTGAATCTCCTTGGTGCCTTGAGCGATAACGCAAAAGGCAGGTTCCATCACCGAGAAAACCGTTTTGTCAGCAACCGACGATCGAAAGAGAACAAGACCCGGCAAGGCCTCGACATAGCCGTCCTGCGGAAGTGCTCGAGATATCCGCTCGATAAGTTCCGTCTTACTAAGCTCAGAGCTTTGTTTATCAAATGTCCGTGTTTGAATGCTCATGAACACAACTTAGCCCGTGGCGGAGCGGCAATCAAGACCTTTTTCAGGATTTTGCAGTATAGTCCAATATTCTTCGAGAATCCTCATAGTCACGGTAATCGAATTCTATGAAGCGACCATTCCTGAAGCCGTGCTGTATTGGGGCGGGAGTTTCGTTCGAAGGTTTGCGATATCGTGCTGAGGCGGAGCCCCGAAGAGTTTTTTATAATCGCGGCTGAAATACGACGCGTCTTCATAGCCGACGCTGAAGCCGGCCGTAGCTGCATCCATTTCTTCGGCGAGCATCGCGCGCCGAGCTTCCTGAAGCCGCATCTGTTTTTGGAATTGCAAGGGGCTCAATGAGGTGACCGATTTGAAGTGATGGTGGAATCCGGAAACGCTCATTCCCACCTCGCGGGCGATCGCTTCGATCTTTAACGGTTCCCGGAAACGCTCCCGTAGGAACCCAACAGCCTCCGAGATACGTTGCGTCTCGCCAGCGGAGGTGATCAGATGACCGAGACGTGCGGCCTGCCCGCTCGCGAGCAGCCGATACACGATCTCACGTACAGCGAGGGGAGCAAGAAGTCTTCGCTCGTCCGGAGAGTCGCCCAACCGCACCAACCTAACCACTGCGTCCAGCAATTCGGCGTCGATCGCTTGGACATCGATCGCCTTCACATCCGTCCCGTTATTACAAGGGTCGGGGTCCGACTCCAACAAAACCGCAGCAACTATGGCCGGATCGAGATTCAACCGAAGCCCGAAATATGGCTCATCCTCTGACGCTTTGTCCACGTGGAAAACGACCGGCAGATCGACCGTGAAGACCAAATAATGACCCGGATCGTAGTTGTAAACCTCATTGCCCAGGAGCGCGCGTTTGCTTCCCTGAACGACAAAGCAGAGGCAGGGTTTATATATGGGCCGTGTTGACTCCGTCGGCTTTGTCAGTCGGCTAAGGTAGAACCCCGGCGAGAATTCGACGATCCCGTCCTGAGGCAAAACACGCTCCATCCGCGTAAGCAGTTCTGCATTGAGCGACTGAATTCTCAGTCGTTCGATCTCTACACTCTGTTCAGCCATTTAGCTCGATTTTAGCCCTTTTCGTGGACAAATCAAGGATGCTTCTACTTTTCTTTTGCAGAATAGTTCAATGATTCAGCAGTTTTGTCATACCGCATGGCAGCAAATGGCTCTTAGAATCTGATTTATTGGTACGTGATTGGGTGGTTAGGTGCGCTAGTGATTGCGAGCTTTGGTGAAGGGAAACGGATCGATCATAAACTCCGACCCGAAGTGAATGGGACGGCCCGCTTCTCTAAGTACGTTGACCGAATTCAACTGGTTAGCGTAAGCAATCGCGAAACAAGACGAAAGGTGACATCCAAATGAAAATCGATCTATCAGGCAAGGTTGCCCTCATCACGGGAGCAGGCTCCGGAATGGGCTTGGCATCGACAGAGGCATTTTTGGAAGCCGGCGCATCGGTCGTGCTGTCCGGAAACCATTACGACAAGGTCAAAGAGCAGGCAGACCGTCTGTCCTCAAGGGGCAGAACGCTGGCCTTGCAATGCGATGTTTCCGATGAGGCGCAAGTCAAGGCATTGGTGGAGAACACGGTCAATCACTTCGGACGCATCGACGCCGCCTACAACAACGCCGGATGGCAGCCGCCATTTGCCTTCATCGCCGAAGCCAGCACCGAGGATTTCGACCGCGCGCACGGCATCAACCTCAAGGGCGTGTGGCTGTGCATGAAGTATCAAGTGCAGCAGATGCTCAAGCAAGGTGGTGGCGGCACCATCGTCAACTGCGCCTCGATCGGCTCGATCGACGGCGTAGCGGGCCGCACGAGCTACTGTTCGACCAAGCACGGCGTCATCGGCATGACCAAGAGCGCCGCGCTGGAATACGCGTCGAAGGGAATCCGCATCAATGCGGTGTGCCCCGGCGTGATCGACACGCCGATGGTCTCCACGATGATGACCGGCGAGGCGGATGTCTTGAACGCGCTGATCGACCAGGTGCCCATCAAGCGGCTGGGCCGGGCCGACGAGATCGCCCAGGCGGTGCTGTGGTTGTCCAGTGATGCTTCAAGCTTCGTTGTCGGGCATTCTCTGGTCGTAGATGGAGGGATAACGGTCCAATAGACTTGTTTAGCCGCGACATACTTATGTGATCGGTTACGAATTCAACACGGTCGGATCTGGAAAAAGACTCATCGTCGGACGATCTTGGTTGTAAGTACTTCGGATCGGGCTGAAAACCTTAGCGAACCTAGGGAGGTCTAGAATAAACTATGCGTGCAACAGTTATGTACAAGGCGGGAGATGTCCGGATCGAGAACGTGCCGGACGCTACGATAGTCGAGCCGACGGATGCCGTCGTCCGCGTTGCGCGGGCGTGCATCTGCGGGAGTGATCTTTGGCCGTATAAAGATCTGGATGCGTCTGAGCCGCCGCGCGTGATGGGACACGAGGCGATCGGGGTTGTTGATGACGTCGGTTCCGCTGTCGAAAACCTTAGACGAGGTGATTTCGTGATAATGCCGTTCGCTTTTTCGGACGGCACCTGCGAGCTCTGCCGGGAGGCTGTGAACACGTCATGTGTAAACGGCGGATTTTTCGGGAATCCGGTTATCGCAGGAGCGCAGGCTGAGGCCGTTCGTGTTCCGCAAGCTGACGGCACACTCTACAAAGTATCGGCCACGGATGATGCATCTCTTCTTGGATCCCTTCTGACGTTTTCGGATGTAATGGGCACGGGACATCATGCCGCCAGAGCCGCGAGGGTCGCAACCGGAAAGTCGGTCGCGGTTGTAGGAGACGGTGCGGTTGGGCTTTGCGGCGTGTTAGCTGCAAAGCGGCTCGGTGCCGAGCGGATCATCATCATGGGACGACACGCTGACCGTACTGAACTTGCGAAAGAATTTGGTGCGACGGATGTGGTAAGTTCCCGCGGTGAAGAAGCTGTCGAACAAGTACGCGAGCTTACCAAGGGATTCGGTGTTCATTCGGTGCTTGAATGTGTCGGAAGCGAGCAGTCACTAGCTACATCAATGGATATCGTGCGTCCGGGAGGAGCGATCGGGCGTGTCGGAGTACCGCACTATGATGCCGTTCCCGCTGGGCGATCTTTCTACAGTAATGTCACAGTCGCCGGAGGCCCCGCACCTGTTCGGGCATACATCGAAGAGCTCTTGCCCGATGTGCTGGAAGGCACCATCGAACCTGGCCGCGTTTTCGACCGCGTCGTTGATCTCGATGGCGTACCTGACGGATATAAGGCAATGAATAACCGGGAATCGCTGAAGGTGATGGTAACTCCGTAGAACAGGTTTGAAGCTTATGAAATATACATTAAAGTTAGCGATCGCAGCTCTGCTATTGGGCTTTGCGGGCGCGTTATACGCCGAAACGAACGATATGAAAACGAATACGACCGAATCTAAAAATTTGACCGCGGCCGAAAGAAGCATCGTCGAGATCTCCGCTTTGACGGCGAAAGGCGATCTGGAGAAGCTAAAGACCGCGTTGAGCGTTGGCTTGGAAGCGGGATTGACCGTCAATGAGATCAAGGAAATTCTTGTGCAGATGTATGCCTACGCCGGTTTTCCGCGAAGTTTGAACGGAATCAATACTTTTCGCACCGTCTTGGACGAGAGAAAGGCCAAAGGAATAAAAGACAAAGAAGGAAAAGCTGCTACACCGGTCAGAGGCGGCGACAAGTATGAACGCGGTCGAAAGACCCTGGAAAAATTGACCGGACAGCCGCAAGTAAAACCCGCCCCGGGTTTCGGCGAATTTGCGCCGAGAATTGATAGTTTTTTGAAGGAGCATTTATTCGCGGACATTTTCGACAGCGAGGTTTTGAATCACCGCCAACGCGAAATCGCCACGATCTCGGCTCTGGCGGCGATGGATGGCGTGGCACCGCAACTCGGTTCTCATATCTCGATCGGAATGAATACCGGTTTGACCGAATCGCAGTTGAACGATCTGTTCATCGTAATTGAAAACTCGGTCGGTAAAAGTGCTGCGGACATTGGCCGCGGCGTATTGAACAATATTCTGAAAGGATCAACGGTCATGAAGGACACGGGCGATAAAACAGACAACACGATCTTCGGTCGAGGCGAAAAAGCACCGCAGCAAAATTTCACGGGAACGGTTTATGTCCAGCCGATGACGGCGAGAGACGCGAACAATAATTTTTCAATCGGCAACGTAACTTTCGAGCCGGGAGCAAGATCGAATTGGCATACGCATCCGGCGGGACAGACTCTGCTCGTTGTGGACGGAATCGGGCTTTATCAGGAAAAAGGCAAACCGATCAGAAAGCTCGTCAGAGGTGACATCGTTGTTTGCGACAAAGACATCGAACATTGGCACGGTGCCTCACCGCAAAGCCAAATGACGCACATTTCGATCGCAAATTTCAAAGACGGACAAAATGTTGTCTGGCTTGGGCCCGTCACAGATGAAGAATACAAAGCCGAAGTGAAATAGTTCATCAGCCGAGGTGGGTACAACTAGAGCTCGCGAGCGCCTAACGAAGATATAGGGTCAATGGCGCCAGGCATTGATAAGTTTGCCGTGAACGGCAATAGCTCGACGCGCGGATTGCCGCGCCTTGCATTCACGCAATTTGCAGAATAGTTCAATGATCCGCGAGCATTGTCATACCGCTCAAAATACGTCCGCCTCTAGAATCAAGATCATAGAGAGACCAAGCCGGGATCGGTACAGGCCTTCTTACCGGGACGATCGGGCTAGATGGTGTCGGAACAGCTACGGGAAAATTTATGAAGATCAGATTATTGTCAATGATTTTACTGCTCGGTTTCGCCGCTTGTTACGCACAAACGATCAGGCAAAACGAAGCCGCTAAACCGCCCGACAAAGATAAGGTTCTGATCGTTTATCTTTCCCGCACACGCAATACCGAAGCGGTTGCCAACATGATCCAGAAAGAGGTCGGCGGCGATCTGGTGGCGTTGGAGTTGGAAAGGCCCTATCCCAAAGAGTACAGAGCGATCGTTGAGCAAGTAGCAAAGGAAAACGAATCAGGTTACTTGCCGCCACTGAAAACGAAGATCGAGAATATCGGGAAATACGACACGATCTTTCTCGGTTTTCCGACTTGGGGAATGCAGCTTCCGCCGCCGATGAAAAGTTTTTTGCGTCAGTATGATCTGAGCGGAAAAACGATAATCCCTTTCAATACCAATGCCGGTTATGGAGTGGGCAGCAGCCTTCAAACAGTAAAAGAACTTTGTCCGAATTCGACGGTTTTGGAAGGCTTTGAAATTAAAGGCGGGATCGAACGAGACGGCGTTTTGTTCGTGATGGAAGGCGAAAAGGCGCGTGAAGCACGAACTAAAGCTAAAGAGTGGCTGCAAAAGATCGGGTTACTGAAGCAGGGTAAATGAAAATTATGAAAAAGAATAACGAAACAATTAAATCTGAGATTCAAGAAAACGAGGGCGTTAGTCGGCGGAGTTTTATCGCCAAGACGATCGTTGCCGCTGGTTCGCTCGCCGTTGCGGCTTCTCAAAATCAGGTTGATGCTCAAACCGGAACGGGAAAGACTGATGCGAAAACGACTGCTGATCCGGCGATCGGACGAAGAAAGTTAGGCAAATTGGAGGTGTCGGCGATTGGCATTGGCGTCCAGAACATGCATCGAAAGTACGACACGACAGTGCCGCATCGTCCCGAAATGATCGCGATCTTACGTGCGGCTTATGACCGCGGCATAACGTTCTTCGACTGTGCCGAGGCGTATGGGCCGTGGGAGAACGAGCGCATCTTGGGCGAAGCAATACAGCCATTTAGAAACAAGGTTAGGATCACCACGAAATACGGCTGGAACATAGATCAGGAAACGGGCCGACGACTGCCGGGATTGAACAGCAAGCCGGATCACATCAAGCGAGTCGTGGAAAACTCGCTCAAGCGACTGCGAACAGACCGCATCGATCTGCTCTATCAACATAGAGTCGATCCTGAAGTTCCGATCGAGGATGTCGCCGGTGCGATCAAAGACCTGATGGATCAGGGCAAGGTTTTGCATTGGGGATTATCGGAACCGGGGATCCAGACGATTCGCCGTGCTCACGCAACGCTGCCGCTGACCGCCATTCAGAACGAGTACTCGATGGCGACGCGTGATCCGGAGAAAGAAGTGATACCGCTTTGCGAAGAGTTGGGAATCGGCTTTGTCTGCTGGTGGCCGCTCGACTGTCAATTGCTGACCGGCTGGATCGATACAGAAACGCGATTTTCGCCCGGCGATCTTCGTGCGATGACACCGAGGTTCTCACCAGAGAGCGTTGCGGCCAACATGAAGCTCATCGATCTGATAAAGACGTGGGCCGAGCGTAAACAAGCAGCACCCGCGCAGATCGCCCTCGCATGGCTAATGGCGCAAAAGCCGTGGATCGTGCCCATTCCGGGAACGACCGTTATGCAGCACATGATCGAGAACAGCGATTCAGCCAACGTAAAGTTTACGTCCGCCGAGATCGCCGAGCTGAACACCGCCGTCCGGGCAATCGAGGTAAAAGGACAACGCCTGCCAACCGGCGTGCTGACATTTTCAGGAGTAGAAGCGCCGCTGAAAAAATAGGAGGAGAATAATGCAAACGCGAAAATTAGGAAAGTTGGAGGTTTCGGCTCTCGGTTTGGGCTGTATGGGAATGAGCTTCGGTCTTGGGCCGGCGGCGGATAAAACTGAGATGATCTCGCTAATTCGATCGGCCGTCGAGAAAGGCGTTACTTTCTTTGATACGGCGGAAGTCTATGGACCTTTTACGAATGAAAAATTGGTCGGCGAAGCTCTCGCTCCGGTGCGTGAAAAAGTTGTCATCGCCACAAAATTCGGCTTCAATATCGATGCCGACGGAACGCAGCATTCCGAAACGCCGCTCAACAGCCGGCCCGAGCATGTCAAACAGGCCGTCGAAGGATCGTTGAAAAGACTGCAGACCGATCACATCGACCTGCTCTATCAACACCGCGTAGATCCGAATGTCCCGATCGAAGACGTAGCAGGTGCGGTCAAGGAATTGATCGACGCGGGAAAAGTCAGACATTTCGGGCTTTCCGAAGCCGGAGTCGAGGTAATTCGCAAGGCACACGCCGTTCAACCCGTAACGGCCCTGCAAAGCGAATATTCTCTTTGGTGGCGTGAACCGGAAGCGGAAATTTTGCCGACGCTCGAAGAATTGGGCATCGGTTTCGTGCCGTTCAGCCCGCTTGGAAAGGGTTTTCTCACGGGAAAGATCGATGCAAATACGGCGTTCGATAGTACAGATTTCCGCAATTCCGTGCCGCGTTTTTCGGAAGAGAACCGCAAAGCCAATCAAGCATTGGTCGATCTGATCGCAAAGTTTGCCGCCGAAAAGAATGCGACGCCGGCACAGATCGCACTCGCTTGGGTGCTGGCTCAAAGATCCTGGATCGTGCCGATTCCCGGAACCACAAAACTGCATCGACTTGAAGAAAATCTCGGTGCGGTCGATGTCGTATTATCGGCCGAAGATCTACACGAACTGGACCGGCTGACATCACAGGTCAAGGTCATGGGAGCAAGATACGGCGAAGGTTCGCAAAAATTGGTCAATCGGTAAAATAATTCACATCGATTCTTCGGCGCTTAACGGTTTAATTGATGCGAGAAACCTGTCCGCTTCGGAAAATACAATCAGGACGCGAACTCGAATGGTTTGCGTCCTGTTCTTCTCGAAAATCCGACAAGGAAATCTTAGCGTGTCGTGTAGCCGCCGTTGGCGAAGATGGTTTGTCCGGTGATCCACCAACCTTCGCTTACCAAAAATCTGACGAGCGGCACAATGTCCTCGATGTCGGTCAAGCCGGTTTTTGAATATTTGCTCAGATCAGCCGCCCCGGAATGATAGGCGACCGCATCTTTTGACTCCTGACCGTAGAAAAACGGCGTGTCCATCGGACCCGGAGCGACTGCCGTCACGGAAATTCCTCTCGCTCCGAACTCTTTTGAAGCGGCACGGGTGAAATGTTCGACCGGAGCTTTGGCTCCCGCATAGACCGAATAAAAACCCGTAAACGCGGCAAGAAGCGAAGTTACGATCGTGCACAGTTTGCCGTTGTCGTTCAATTTGTTTCCGGCTTCCTGCATGAAGAAGAAGGCGGCTTTTGAATTGATGCCGAACATCGCGTCGTATTCGGCTTCGGTGATTTCGGCAAACGGTTTTTTCAAAACCATTCCCGTCGTGTTGACGGCAACGTCAACTCCGCCGAATGCCGCAATCGCTTCGTCGAACAATTTCGTGACATTCTTGGGCTTGGTCAAATCGCCTTGCACGGCAATCGCTTCCGCACCGAGTTGTTTGACTGCGGCAATCGTTTCGTCCGCTTCAGCCTTGGCCAAATCGCTGTGGTAATGGATCGCGATCGCCTTCGCACCGTTCTCCGCAAAATCGCGGGCAAGCAATCCGCCCAGGTTTTTTGCACCGCCGCCGATCAAAACTACTTTGTCTTTTAAATTGTGTATTGACATAAAATTATTTCTCCAATTCTATTTCGCGCTTTCAATCCGCATTTCCTTAATTGTGCCGCCATCGATCGTGAAAATAAACAAAGCTCGCACCGCTGTAAAAGTTACTTTTCCAGTCGGCAAAGACTCGATACTCGTCGCCGTTCTTTTCAACTCTGGTCGGAGTCATTTTGCCTTTCGCTCCGATAAATTCTTTATCGCTCCAGGTTTGGATCGATTCGTGTCCGACAAACTTTCGTCCCCAATCGTTGATAACACCTTCTTCTTTGTCGAAAAAAGAGAGAAATCTTTTGTCATCACCATCGTTAACCGCGTTGACAAAGTCTTCCAAAGCCTTCGGCAGGTTTATTGGATTCGAATTGCTCATATTGTACTGTCTCGCAGGTCGCAGCTTGCAGAATCGCAACGAGCGCCAGAATTAACGAAAGAACTTAATAACTGCTTGTTCGCCTCAATTCTAGCGGATAGAATGCAGACATGGCTTTCAAAATCTCCGACGAACTTTCAAATTCTCCGCAATTTGGCGGAGAAACGCCGCTGACGAAAACTTGGAAAGGCATCGAGCTAACGGTGGCGTTTGAGAACATCGAAAAACCGACGGTTTGGAAAATTCACGAAGGCCGACACGCTTTGATTGTGCATTTGGGCGGCACAATTGACACGATTGAAACCGAAATAAACCGCCGTACGTCAAAACTAAATCCGCCGACGGACGGCGAATTCTGGCTGATTCCCGCCGACTCCGAATACCTCACGTACACGCAAGGCGGGGCCGTCAGCTACGCCGAATTTTATTTCGATGTGAATTATCTGGAAGATCTTTTGGGCGAAAAAACGAGCAATTACAAACTCCTGCCGCACATCGGTCATTACGATAATTTTCTGTATCAAAACATCAAAGAACTCGTTTCGCTGACCGCCAAGAGCGACGACATTTCACAACTGCTCGGCGAAAATCTCAGCCAAGCCGTTTGTTTGTATCTGTTCGGCAACTACAACGCCCGCGAATTTGCGGCGCACGGCACGAAAACAAAATTCACGCCGCAGAAGTTTTCGCGGTTGCAGGAATTTATCCACGATAATTTGGCGGAAAAGATCACGCTCGAAAACCTAGCCGATATCGCCGATGTAACACAACACAATCTACTCCGAGTTTTCGGCAATTCCTTCGGCAAAACTCCGGCTCAATACATCATCGAACAACGCTTGCGAAAGGCTCGGTGGCTGTTGGCAAACACCAAAAAACACATCACCGACATCGCCCTCGAAACCGGATTTTCGAGCCACAGCCATCTGACTGCGACTTTCAAGAAAAATATACGAATTACGCCGCGGGAATTTCGACACTTACATAAAACCGAATCCTGTTCGATGAATGTTGGTCGTACGTTCCGACAAATCGGTACCAACCACTTCGGAAATCTTGCAGCCGTCAGATGAAGTCCTGACTGGAACAATAAATGCAAAGCATTTTCATCGAGTACGTTATTCTGATCCTGATCATTCTCGGTCTGGTCATGCTTGCGGACAAGCTGCAGATAGCCTATCCGATCGTGCTGGTAATTGGCGGGTTAGCGATCAGTTTTCTGGGCGACTTTTCCAACATCAGCATCGACCCTGACCTAGTATTCCTGATTCTGCTTCCTCCGCTTCTCTACGAAGCGGCGTGGCAGGTTTCATGGAAAGAGTTCTGGAAATGGCGTCGTGCCATCATGGCTTTCGCGTTTCCCGTAGTTGTCATCAATGCTACGGTCGTCGCTTTCCTCTCGAGCTGGCTGATTCCCGGATTTTCACTGGCTCTCGGATTCCTGCTGGGCGGGATCGTCTCGCCGCCGGATGCCGTTTCCGCAGCCACCATAATGCGCCGCGTTAAGGTGCCGAAGGCGATCGTCAGTATCGCCGAGGGCGAAAGCCTGCTCAACGATGCTTCGTCGCTTATCATCTTTCGATTTGCATTGGCGGCGATCATCACCGGACAGTTCTATTTCAGCGAAGCCGCAGTCAGCTTTGTGCTCGCCGTCGTGATGGGAGCGCTCATTGGCCTCTCGGTCGCGTTGGTCTTCTATACCGTCCACCGATGGCTCTCCACCACAAGCGGGATCGATGTTGTTCTGACGTTCATTGCGCCTTACTTCATGTACTACTTTGCCGAACACTTTCACTTTTCCGGAGTGTTGGCGGTCGTCAGCGGCGGGCTTCTTCTATCGAACCGTCGCGACAAGATGCTGAATTACCGGACTCGAATCGAGGGAGTTAACGTTTGGAACCATTTGGTCTTTGTCATAAATGGTCTGGTCTTCATGCTTATTGGGCTGCAGCTGCCTGCCATCATCCGCGGGCTCGGTCAGATCAGTCTTCTTACGGCGGCATGGTACGCGATCCTCATTTCGTTTGCGCTGATCGCTACGCGTCTTGCTTGTACATTGGGTGGTTCTGTCTTCACGACCTTTATGAGTCGCTTCATACAGGTTGCCGAAGCGCACCCCGGTTGGCGAAATCCGGTCATCACCGGTTGGGCCGGGATGCGTGGCGTGATCTCGCTCGCGATGGCTCTCTCTATTCCCTTGATGACCAATGAAGGTCAGCCGTTTCCGTACCGTGAACTGATCTTGTTCATCACCTTCGTTGTCATTCTCGCAACACTGGTCTTTCAGGGCCTGACATTGCCGTGGGTGATCCGCAAGGTCAAGCCGGACGATCGCTACGCAGCAATCCCGGAACGAACGCAGGAAGTCATAATGCAGAAAAAGGTAGCGCACGCGTCCCTGGAATTTCTGAATGAAACGTGCGCTGATGAAAGATCCGGGAACAAGCACATTGAAAATCTCTACAGTCGGCTGCAGCTTGATCTAAATTACTTTATACAAGAATGCACCAGGGAAACTGATGTGCGGGATGACTCGTTAGATAGATTTTATGGCATTTACTTGAAGATGCTCGATAGGCAGCGAAGACAGCTGAATGAAATGAATAGGCTGCACGAGTTCGACGAGGAACTGATCAGAAAATACCAGGCCCTGATCGATATCGAGGAATACAAGATCCACGAAAAACAATTACCGGAAGAGGCCTTGGAATAAACACGTTGACGGAGATCGACAGCCAACATGACATTCGCCGAGTTACTTGAGGTGGAATGATGGGGAAAGAGTCTTGGGCAAACTGTCGATGACCCTCAGATCACCGCAATAGGGGGCGAATAAATTTGGTGCGGACGAGAAGAATCGAACTTCCACTCTGTAACCAGAACAGGCTTCTGAGACCTGCGCGTCTACCAGTTCCGCCACGTCCGCACATTCGTTTACGGGCGAAGATTTGAGAATACAGGATTCGCGGCCTTTGGACAATTCCGGAAAGCGCGGGTGTAGGCAGAACGTGTCCCGCAGAGCCGCAAACTGGCCGGCAAGCTTGGAAAGTCCGAAGAAACTCCCGCAGAATAAGATGACTTTCTCCGCGTCTGATATATTGAAAGTGTGTTGGTCGCGGCAAAATGGTCAAGATACGCGGCCCGATCGACAGGCGTTGCTCCCGAGTCTAAACGAATATGCTTTCTTTGACCGTTTATCCGATCGTTTTTTTGGTGATCTGGATCGCATTTGCGGTCGTTGCGTCGCTCTTGATACTGCGTCTTGTGCTCACATACGCGGATCCGAATCCTTTCGGCAAGGTCGGAAAATTCGCATTTTTGATTCGCCGACGCACAGAGAAATGGGTCTATCCGGCAGCGCGTATGCTTGCGACGTACGGCGTTAACACGCGTTATGGACCGCTTATAACGCTACTGGTCGCATTGATCCTCGCATATTTTCTAACACAGGTGATCGCGAACACCTTCTTTGTCATCGACGGCCTGCTCCTCGGTCTTCTAAGAGGGAGCGCGAGCACCGTGATCGGGTTCGTCCTTTACGGCATACTCAGCATTCTGGTTCTCTTGATCTTTGTCAGATTTATCGCCTCCTGGTTCGTCTTTTCACGCGGGTCATTCCTTGGCTTCGTACGCCGCGTTACGGATCCTATACTCGTGCCTTTTCAACGCTGGATACCGCCGGTCGGGATGTTCGACCTGTCGGCGATGATCGTTTTGCTGATCATCTGGGTGCTGCAGTCGGTCGTTCTGCGTGTGTTCGTACGATAGAAGATGCTCGATATTAGAACCACTGCGGACGGAGTTGAATTCAAAGTTCGCGTTATTCCAAGAGCGTCAAAGACGGAGATCGTTGGAACGTTAGACGGTATCTTGAAAGTACGTGTGGCATCGCCGCCGGTCGAGGGAGCCGCCAATGCGGAATTAATAAAGTTCTTCGCTAAGTTGCTGGACATTGCGAAAAGCAACGTCGAGATCGTTTCAGGTCAAGCTTCGAAGGCAAAGCGGCTGCGGGTTACCGGAATAACTACCGCCGATCTCGAAGAGGCCACCGGCCGAAGCGGCGATGCCCGTTTGTCCGTAAGAAAATCGTCGTGATATATTTTCAGTTTCGATAAAACAGGCGGAAAGGGCTGTCTGAAATGGCGATGCGGTAAGAAAACGATCTTTTGAAACTTATCCTCAGGGACCTTCGCGAACTTTGCGGCCTTTGCGTTTACCTTCCGTTTTTAACGCAAAGGTCGCCAAGCAAAGACACCAAGTTCGCAAAGAATGGGATTCTTATTTAACAGCTTCGGCGATCTCGCTATATATATCAATACTGGTCAAAAAGGACGATTCGTAAATGTCAGGACATTCCAAATGGCACACAATTAAGCACAAGAAAGGTGCGCTCGACGCAAAACGCGGCAAGATCTTCACGAAGCTCATCAAGGAGATCACGGTCGCGGCCCGCACAGGCGGCAGCGGCGATGTCGATTCGAATGCGCGTCTTCGCAAGGTCGTCAACGACGCGAAAGGCCAGAATATGCCGAACGACACGATCGACCGCGCCATCAAACGCGGCACGGGCGAGCTCGAAGGCGTATCCTACGACGAGGTGATGTACGAGGGCTACGGCCCGAACGGCGTCGCCGTGATGGTCGAGGGCCTGACCGATAACCGCAATCGCACCGTCGCCGAAATTCGCCACATTTTCTCAAAGAACGGCGGCAATATGGGCGAATCCGGCTCGGTCGCTTGGATGTTCGACAAGAAGGGCTACATCGTCGTCGATAAGGCAGCAAAGAGCGAGGACGAGCTTTTCGAGATCGCGATCGAAGCTGGTGCCGACGATATGCAGGACGAAGGCGATGTCTTCGAGATATACACGGCTCCGGACGCCTTCGACACCGTGCTCGAAGCGATCAAGGCCGCCGGCATCGAACCGCAGGCCGCCGAGATCTCGCAAATTCCTCAGAACTACATAAAACTCGAAGGCGGCGACGCTAAGACCATGCTAAAACTCTACGACGCCCTCGACGACAACGACGACGTCCAAAAGGTTTACGCCAACTTCGACATCGACGAAAGCGAAATGGATTAGCCGCGGCTATTGGCACGGCCGCCAAATTCCAAGCCGGAGGCGGCTCGGCCGCCGACAATGGCTTCGCATAGCCACGTCGTTTACGGCGTGTTTAGGACGGAAAATGAATTCCCAGGAGGCGGCTCGGCCGCCGACTTCTCTCAGTCGCATGCTTTGCACGCTCCGGCAGAATATTGAGGAGAAGCTAACCACGAGCTGAAGTTCGTGGCAATTCAGCGGCCTTACCCTGGGCTATGATCTCGCGTCCCCTACGGGGACGAAACCTTCTTGGCTCCGTCGGAGCCGCACGTTTGTAGCAAGCCACAGCCAACCCACCTTCGGAGGCGGCTTTAGCCGCCGACAAAGGCTTCTGTCGCTCGCCAAAGCGAGCTCCGTGATATTCGGGGCGCCAAACGGGCAGGCCCGGTTGCGTTCTTTGCAAAACTTGGGGATCTGTGTCCCAAGAACCCAGCCCGCACTGCCAAAGGGCAAGCCAAAAACACGTTCAAAGTTCAAGGTTCAAAGACACTCCGCACTCCGCGTTTCGAATTCGTGCCGCCTCTTCGCCAAACGCCATAAAATCCCTGCGGTTCACAACCACCCACACATGTTAGCCCTAATGAGCAGCCTCACGGATCACAATAAGTCTCTGTCTGATTTCCGACAGGTCTGTCGTGTAAAGAAAAGTCTCGCGTCCATCATCGAATCTACTATAGGAAGCTTCCTTATACCGGCCATAATATTTGGAGAAGCGACTATCCTCGCCATCTTTCAGGAGTTCTCGTTCTTCCGGGGTTTCGACGGCGTTGAGATTCGTATGGACCTTGACCTCTAAGGCGACAGGTGAGGGAAACCGCTGGCCAATCCAACAAAAGACCGTTCGCAAGTCTCTTTCATTAATGTTCGATTCGTTCATGAATATTTCGATCTCTCGAATACCCGTAGGTCCGATCTCGTTGTAGACGATTATGTAGCGAATAGGAGTATGGTACCGAAGTTCGTCCTTTTCGGAGAGATTGCCCAACGTTTTCAACTCCGAAGCAGACCGTACAGGGCATACGCCTTTGGTGGTCTCAGCTCTCGCGGAGGTCTGCCCACTAGCCGATACCACACAAATCGCCGCAAAGACAACTGTTGTCAGAATGAAAATCTGTTGTTTCATAGCTACTCACTATTCTCGAAAGGTCGAGTTGAAAAAGTTTGAAATGCTCTGACGCCGGCCTTCGCCATCGGAAATTACGGTTGGATGGCCTCGGTCCGAGCTTTCACGGACTTCCCAACGATGGCTATATCTGGGAATCTAGAAGAATTTTCCGCATTCGCGTCATTCCGATAGAGAACCACAATTCGATCCTTCGGGATTCCGTTCGCAATTAGTTGGGATTGGGCCGATCTCAAGTTTATTGTAAGCGTGGGGTTCGGATCTTTCGACACTTGGAAGACTATTAAGGAGCATCGTTTTGATTCCGCAACTGCAGATGCCTCTTTAATGATTTCGAGAAAATTGGCGGGCGTGACGGCCTCGCTAATAAGACCCTGGAACCAATCATCTTTCGAAACAACACTTTGCATGAATAGATCGCTCGCTTTGTAGGACTCTCTAAATTTCGGGATTGAGTCGGTATTCTCTGCAAACCATACTTCGATGGTTCCTTCACCGGAAGCTCGGTTGCAATCTTTCGGTGAAGTGCGCAAGAGGATTACGTGTTCCGTGTCATTACCGATTTTTTGCGCGACCCACAACGGGTCGTATGAGGCCGCGGCGAGTGCAATCGGTAGAGGTTGGCTTGAGCAAATCCGCAAGACTATAGCGTCGGCCTTAGTTCTACGGCTCGAGCGGGCCATCTCGCGAAACCGATAAACGTTCTCAGCCACGTCTTCGTCTCCACGACTGATAGAGCCAAGATAGTGCGGCCCGTTCGGGTTCTGTCCGAATGTCGGTATCACGACGAACAGCAATAATCCGAGGCCAAAATAAAATTTACCTACTTTGCTAAACACCCCACTTATTTACACATTACTGGGCTTGTAAAGAACGATCTCTTTAGGCGTGACCGTTTTCTCCGGAATCGAATTCCGAATATCTGCCGTATCGGATCGCGGCTCGGGCTTTGGCTTTGGCGGCTTCGGTTTCGCGGTCGCGGGGTGCGGCGGTGGTAACGAGCGAGTTGAGCATTTCCTGTGCGGCGGCCGCGACGCGTTCGACGGCAAGGTCGAAAGCCTCTTCGTTCGCCTTCGAAGGCTTGTTCATCCCCGACAGCTTTCGCACGAACTGCAGAGCCGATGCGTTCACCTCGCTGCTCGTCGCCAGCGGATCGAAATTATAAAGCGTCTTGATATTCCTGCACATAAGCCGGACCTCTCACTGCTGTCTTGGGTACCACTCGCGTTGGATCACGCCGTCCGCGATCTCATAGATCACGGTTCCGAAGAACTCAATGGGTTTGCCGTCCGCGGTGCCGCTGATCTTTTCCTTATCGATAACGAATTTGCCGTCAACGATGCGGCTGACGATCTCGACCTTGAGTTTCATATTCGGTTCGAGTACGCGTGCGAACTTCTTTCGGATCGCATCGTGTCCTTTTAGAATGACCTCGCCGCTCGGCAGCGCGTATGCGGTCGATTCCGGGCTGTATGCCTTTAAGATTCCTTCGATGTCGCGGGCGTTGTAAGCATCGACGAGGCTTTGGACGACCTGCTCGGGTGTCTTCTGGATGGTCTGCGTAGCCTGAGCGGTCTGCCCGGAGACGGCAATGCCCGTGAATAGCAAAAATGCGGCAAACGCCGCGAGCCGTGTCATTGCTCTCATTCGTTTTTCAACTCTCCTCATATCTTGTTCGATGTTATCCAATCCCTCGTTGTGCGTGCCATCTCGGCGAAGACATCTTCATCAGAGGCACGCGTCCTCTTCAAGACCTTGTAACTGTGATCGGCGGTGTCGATCGTGTGAAGCGTAGCGTGGCCGCCGAGGTTTTGGATCACGGGGCGGAACAGATCGAGATCATTCAGCGCGTCGCGCGTGCCCGAAAGAAAGAGCATCGGAATTTTTATCGAGCTCAAATGGGTGGCACGCGTGTCGTCAGGCCGATTCGGCGCGTGCAGCGGAAACGAGAAGAGAACGAGTGCTTTGACGCCGTCGAGCGGCTCTTGCGATTGCGCCGTCGTCGTCATTCGCCCGCCGAATGAATGTCCGCCGGCAAGCAGCGTGAGTTTCGGTTCGAGCCTTCCGGCTTCGGCGACCGCGGCGCGCACCGTCGCCGTCGCGACCTTCGGCGAATCGACGCCGCCGCGGCCATTCTCTTTGAAAGGAAAGTTGTAGCGGAACGTCGCTATCTGCCTTTCGGCAAGAGCCTCGGCGATCTTCTGCATCGACGCGTGCCGCATGTCCGCACCCGCACCATGCCCGAGCACAAGCAGATGCGTCGCCCCCGCGGGCCGCATCAAAATCGCCGACACCCCACCCTTTTCGGGAGATGCTGTAAATCTTGTTTCAGAACTACTCACCTGTTAATCGACGATATGCCAATTCAAAAAGTGGCTGGAAGTCGCCAACCTGCGTTTTTCCTGGCTCGATGTTGAAATTAGCTTCTTTCCATTGCGACTCATATTTTGTCATTTTAAATCCGCTACTCTTAACCTCGATCTCAGATAACTTGAAAAAGAATGCAAAAGTCTTAGTGCCAATGAACTTTATCCCGAAAGCAATGCGAAAACCAGCCTTAAAACTACAGTAATGCTTGTTATACTTAGTTTCGAGATTCCATCCATTTTGAGCAATCAATTTTTCGACGCGCCGAACATAACGAAGGAATTCTTGAGCACTCGTCTTGTTGTATTCATGCATGTAGAATTCCGCATCGTAAGTTTCCAAGCCTTTTACTGGACGCGTCCGGCCCTTTCGTTCTTCGGGTTCCAATCGATTAACCAAGAGTAGTGTGTCTCCGCCCTCAACCCATCGTTTGGCTTCTATCAGGTCGACTTGATAGTTAATTTTGTCAACGATCGCTAGTGTCGAACGAAGTATTGTTGGGGCTATCACGATTATGCGAACATTGAATTCCTCCCAGCTGACGGAGATATCGTCTGGCTTATTTTCGCATTCCAACCACAGGGATTTTATTGAATCTGGATTGGTCTCTGCCCAAAACGCATATTCCAATACCTGTGGAATGATTGAGGCATCAACCGTTACATTTTTCATTTCAATAATGCAAATATTGCCGTCACTGTCGATGCCGATAATGTCTGGTATTCCTGCCTTCCCGCCGCCACGAATCTGTCGTTTTAGCAGAAAGATGTCTTCTAGAATTTCCCGCGTGTTGAAAACAAGCGTTTCAAACTCTTCTTCGGTCTTGAATGGGGTCGAAACCAGACTTTTAGTACCGTCTTTCGTCTTCCAAAATAGATTCGCCATTCATCCTCCCATTCTTCGTGATTTTTCCTTTAGCGTCGCGTCGAGCGTGATCTCGGCGGCGGCCAGCACCTTTGAGACCGGACAATTCGCCTTTGCGGTTTCGGCGATGGTCTGGAACTCTTCGTTAGAGATGCCCGGCACTTCCGCGACGGTTACGAGTTCGATCTTCGGGATCGCAAAGCCCTCGCCTTGCTTTTCGATATATACGCTCGCCTTTGTCTCGATGCTCTTTGGCGTAAAGCCGGATTTGCCGAGGATCAGCGAGAACGCCATCGAAAAACAGCCTGCGTGTGCCGCAGCGATCAATTCCTCAGGGTTCGTGGCCTTCGTGTCGTCGCCAAAACGCGAGTTGAAAGAATACGGCCCCGCGAATGCACCGCTGCCGAGCTTTACCTCGCCGCTGCCTTCTGAGACACTGCCGTTCCACTTTGCTTCTGATGTTCGTTTGATAGACATAAGTTATTTACTCCTATGTCTCTAGGATACTCCTCGGACGGGCAGTTGGTAAGCGGACCGACCGACGCTGCGGGTAAGATCAAGGCCGGTTTCAAGTGTTTCTATTTGTGAAAATTCTTCTTCAAGCCCTGCCAGACCTCGCCGTATTCGTGTTGGAGTTTTGAAGTTTCCATCGCAAAGCGCGTCGGGCGGATGATGTAGCGAGATTCGAACATAAAGGCCATCGTGCCTTCGAGTTTCTGCGGTTTGAGGTCAGCGTTCGAGGCTTTTTCGAAGGCGTCGAGGTCGGGGCCGTGCGCCGACATCTGATTGTGGAGCGAACCGCCGCCGGGTACGAAACCTTCTTCCTTCGCGTCATAGGCTCCGTAGATGAGGCCCATATACTCGCTCATCGTGTTGCGGTGATACCACGGCGGACGGAAAGTGTCTTCGGCGACGAGCCATCGTTCGGGGAAGATCGCAAAATCGCAATTCGCAACGCCCGGTTCGCCCGAGGGAGAAGTAAGTACGGTGAAAATGGATGGATCCGGATGATCATAGGAGATCGAACCGATCGTGTTGAAGCGGCGAAGGTCGTAGCGATACGGCACGTTGCTGCCGTGCCATGCGACGACATCGAGCGGCGAATGTCCGCTCGTACACGACCACAGTTGACCGCCGAATTTCGCAACGATCTCGCACTCGCCGTCCTTGTCTTCGAACCAGGCGACCGGAGTTTCGAAATCACGCGCATTCGCCAGACAGTTCGCGCCGATCGGCCCGAGCTCCGGCAGGCGAAACTGCGACCCGTAATTCTCGCAGATATAGCCCCGAGCAACCGAGCTCCCCTCCTTACGAAGGAGGGATGTCGGCGTTTCGCCGACGGGGTGGTTCTCTTTAGCGAGTTCCACCCTAAACCTCAACCCACGCGGAATACAGCATATCTCGCCGGGCGACACCGCTAACGCGCCAAGTTCGGTATAGATCGTCAGACCGCCCATCTCGGGAACGATGAGCATCTCGCCGTCGGCGTTGTAGAAATAGCGGTCGCCCATCCCTTTGTTAAAGGCATAAATATGCACCGCGATGCCGACTTGGCCAAAGCTGTCGCCGTTGCCCGCGATCGTGGTGATGCCGTCAACAAAATCTGTCGGTTCGCTTGGAATGGGAAGCGGATCCCAACGGAGTTGATTCGGCGTAGTCACAACCTCGTCAAAGGGCGTCGAACGGAACAAGGACGCTTTCGCCTCGCCGTGAACCTCTGAATACGGCACGAAAGGCTTATGCAGAACACTCGGACGGATCCGATATTTCCAAGTGCGTCGATTCTGCGCTCGCGGCACCGTAAACGCCGTCCCCGAAAACTGCTCGGCATAAAGCCCGAGCGGCGCCTTCTGCGGCGAATTTCGCCCAACCGGCAAAGCACCCTCAACCGCTTCGGTCGCAAACTCGTTTCCAAATCCTGTTTGATATTTCAGATCCATAGCAAAGAATTTTGCCACGGAACATATGAACAATACGAATCAGGAATGACATTCATTGTACCTCGGTTAGGCCTCCAGCCGCATTTTGCAGTTGTCTATTCCGGGGCCGAAGCCGTTTGGTGTGTGTTCGACGAGGCGGAAGCCGAATTTTTCGTAGAAGCCTTGCGTATGCTGCGATGTTCCGATGGTCAATGGAACGCGGCCGTATTTTTCGCGCGCGAGGTCTATGCGAAATCGGGTAAGTACCTTACCCAGGCCCGTGCCTAGATGATCTTTGCGGACCATTCCCCAGCAGAGCGAAACCGTTGGCGGGTCGAGATCGTTGAACGCGATCCCGCCGGATGCGACGACCTCACCGTTCGACTCCAACACGTAGTAATCAGCAGCGTGATCGCGCAGAAAATCGTATAAGCCCGGCTCCTCGGACGGGCTGAAATACTTCGGGATATTCGATCGGAAAACCGCAACGACCGCATCCAGATCATTAGGGCGGTACAAAGAAAGCTTCACAAACACCTCAGTTTCGGAAATTTCGGCCGAGACAACCAAAGATGTTAGCATCGATCACCGCGAGAAACGATGGATAAAAAAAGCCCTGCCCCGAGGGGCAAGGCTTCGTACGACCTTAAAGTTTCGGCGCTCTTATAGGTTGCCTCGACGACGTTGTTCTTCTTCTATAGAAACAAACAGCGCCTTAAAGTTGCCTTTGCCAAAGCCTTTGCAGCCTTTTCGCTGGAGGATCTCGAAGAAGACGGTCGGGCGGTCTTCGACCGGTTTTGTGAATATCTGGAGCAGATAGCCTTCGTCGTCGCGATCGACAAGGATGCCGAGGCGTTTTAGGTCTTCGATGTCCTCGTCGATCTCGCCTACGCGTTTCGGAATCTCGTCATAATACGTGTCGGGAACCCGCAGGAACTCGATTCCGTTCTCCTGCAGTTTGCCGACGGTGTGAAGAATGTCGCGGCAAAGAAGCGCGATGTGCTGAGCACCGGCCGATCGGTAAAAATCGATATATTCCTGTATCTGCGACTTGCCGCCCTTTCCTTCGGCAGGTTCGTTGATAGGGAACTTGATATTGTGCTGGCCGTCGCTCATCACGATCGACATCAGGGCCGAATACTCGGTCGAGATGTCCTTGTCATCGAACGTGATGTAGCGGTGAAAGCCCATCACATCGCGATAGAAATCGCACCATTCGTTCATCTTCCCCAACTCGACGTTTCCGACGATGTGATCGACGAGCATTATGCCGGTCGCATCGCCTTCGACCTTATGTTCGATAAAGCCGGGAAGGAACGGCCCGGAATACAAGTAGCTCCCATCCTTACGAAGGAGGGGTGTCGCCGCATCGGCGACGGGGTGGTTCTCCGTACCATTACCATTAGAGCCGGATTTCCGACCATCACTATACGAGATGAGCGAGTGGATCGTGTCGCCGTACGTTCCGATCGCCGCATGGCGGACAGAGCCGTTATCGTCCGCAAGATCGCGTGGTTCGACGACCGGACGAGCTCCGCGTTTTACCGCCTCATTAAAGGCGTGGTCGGCATCCTCGACGTAGAACGCGATGTCCTTTACGCCGTCTCCGTGCTGTTTGATATGCTCTGCAGCCGGGTGCTCCGGCCCCATCGGCGTCGTCAAGACGAAATTGATATTCGTCTGCCGCATCAAATAGCTCGTCGTCTCGCGGTTGCCGGTCTCAAGACCCGAATAGGCCGCACGCGAAAACCCGAACGCCTTCCGATAATAGAACTCGGCCTGCTTCGCATTGCCGACATAAAACTCAACGTGATGTATCTTCTTAAGCCCTAATGGATTCTTTTGTTCTGTCATGATCGCTTCTTCTTTCCCTGAATATATCCTATCTGTTTTTGTGGTTTCGGCGTCGGGTTCAGCATTGCCCACACCATCTGCTTCGCATTGCGGCCGTAAAACTAAACGTGATGTATCTTCTATATCCTAAGCGGATCCTTCTATTAATATTCCGCTCCTGCGGAGCTTGAAATCATTAGTCTTTGACCTGTTCTTTAGATCCATCCGTTCGTGCAGAATTCTCACGACTTCGATCTCTTTATTTGAGATCTGTTGATAAAAGATAATGTGCTTCCCGACGCCGTAACCTAAGAGGCCGTCGCTTATATCATCAAATTTTCTTCCGCTCACTTTACCTTTTGCCAATTCTTTGCACGCGGTTTTGATCATTCCGTAGTATTTGTCCGCCTGACTTTCTGACCATGTTGATTCCGTATAATTCCAAATATCGCTAAGGTCATCAATTGCTTTTTGCCTCAGGATAGATCTAGCCATTCTTCCGTTTTTGGGCCTTTAATCCTGCAAGATGTTCGTCAAGATCAAAGCTCTCGACCCTCGGGCTGTTCAACCCTTCGAGAATTGCATTTCTAAGGGCGGCCGCCCTGCTTTCTTCGTCTTCCAACAGGCGAAGCCCGGCGCGTATAACTTCGCTGATATTCTTGTACCTGCCCGCCGACACCTGTTCGCTGACAAACTGATCAAAATAAGTTCCAAGTGATACAGAAGTGTTTCTATTCATGCTCATCCTCCATATCCAAAGTTACCAAAAATTGGTAACTCCTTCAATCCCTGCACGGTCGAGTTGCAGGTCGATCATTATCTTGAACCGTAGTAACTGTCCGCCAATACTTCCTTAAAGTCCGCGAGGAATTTTTCCTTTCCCGGCTTAGCTTTCGGCCAGACCATATCGAAATACTCCCAAGCGAGCTTTTCGTGGCCCGTAAAGATCAGGTCGATCATCTCGCTCCAGAATGCATCTTCGAAATCCATCGACGGCTCCGTGTAGGGATCGTTCGAGATCTTCTTACGGGCCGCAGCGGCCTTTTTTTTCAGAACGGCCATGCTCGGCGCCGGCTTTTTCATCAGGGCAAAATTCGGTTTCGCGACGCCGTCTTTGAATTCGAGGATGACGGACGGCATCGGCGACCCCGCGAACGACATATTCCAGTACGCCCACGCGTTATCTGCCGTTTCAAAACGCAATCCGCCCGCAGAGGCTTTGCCGATCGGCATCATTCCGGCGTTGCCGGTATCGACCTCGCGAATCGCGACCGGACCGCTCTTCGGAAGTTCGATGAAATAATACGTCGTACAGCAATGAGCTCCGCCGGAGTAATATTCGAGCATCACGTCCGGGTTGCCGTCGCCCGTCTTGTCCGGCGTATTGTTGATCAGAGCCGCAACGCGCCTTTCGGAAGCAGGTGCATTCTTTTCGACCGTTCCCGAGAATGAATATCCCATTATCGGCGAGCTGAAGTCGCTGTGAAGGAGGTTCTTCATCACACCGGCTTTCTTTACGATCACAAAGGAATCGCCGGGCGAGTCATCCGTATCCGGGACGTCCACAAGCTCGACCTTATAACCGGCGACGTTTCGCGAAGCCTTCAGCTTCCCCCGCGGCGGCATCGTGAAGGCATTGCGGTAGGTCAAAGAACCGCTCCGCTCCTTCTTGTCTTCTGCTCTCGGATCGAGAAAGAGTTTTATCGAATAGACGCCTGGCTTCGGAGCTACGAAATACGCGGACTTCAACCAGCCCGAATCGCCCTTCTGCTCGACCTTTCCCGAACTGTCCGCGATCTGGAAAAATATATCGCTGTCTTCACTTGCGGTCCATTTGAACTCGGCAAAACCATCCGCAGCGAGATCAACGCTGAAGGTTGCCGACCTGTCACCATCAACGCTGAATGGGACCGTCGTACCAGGAGCGAGCAGCGGGTCGGCCTCCTGCCCGAAGAGCGACGACGCAAAGACGACGCCCAATATCCCAACAAAGACCAATATAAAAAGTTTCTTCAACATCTCTTTTCTACAACTTAACTGCCAACTCCAGTTTGCCGCCGAGGCCGGACTCTACGATCTTGCGAAGCGTAGAAATGCGGACATCCTTGATATCATTCTCAACGCGCGAGATATACGCCTTGTTCGTCCCGGCCTTTTCGGCAAGCTCCTGCTGCGTCATTCCTTTCTTCTTGCGAGCTTCCTGGATCAAGAAGCCAAGCCTGAATTCCTCAAATCCGCGCTCTACGATCTCACGACGGACACTGCCTCGCTTGCCGAATTTCTCGTCAGCAAAATCGTCCAACGTTCTGATATTGTTATTTCTCGGCATAGTATTCCTCTCTGATCTTCAAGGCCAGCTTGATCTCATTCCGTGGCGTCTTTTGCGTTTTCTTTTGAAAGCCATTCATCAGAACAACGATATTTCCCTTATCGAAGAAGCAGAAGACTCGGTAAATGTTACTTCCTAGCTGAGTTCGCATTTCCAACAAACCATCGGTGCCGGGCAACGCCTTCAGATGCTCTCGCGGAAGCTTGGGAATGGTCTTCAGCAGCTTTATAGAATGGTAAAGTTTCTCCTGAACCTTTTTCGGCTGCTTATCAAAAAACTCATCAAAGTAGCGTTTGAAAAAGATAACCTCCCTAACGTCATTTCCCATACCCTAGTCTATCAAAAGTTGTCCGATAAGGCAACTATTTCCCGATACTTTCGATATACTTCCTCGTTACGTCCTTGAGCTCGGCATACGAGGGAATGACATAGAGGATCGGCTGCATATCGCTGTAATCGTAGGGCGTGTCGATGACCTTCTCGAGATCGAACGGACGACGTTCGACATTCTCGGAGAATGCGTTCTCGAGTTCTCCGAACGACGACAGAAGTCCCGCTCCGTAAGCCTTGATGCCGCCTTCGTGTTCTACCAGGCCGAATTCGACCGTGAACCAATAAAGCCGGCCAAGCTCCTCGATCTGCCGATCGGTCGCACGCTGAGCGCCCAAGCCGATAGACTGTGAGAATTCGGCAAAGTTCGGATTCGTGAACATCGGAATGTGTCCGATCGATTCGTGTACGACGTCGGGTTCGGGCGTGTAATCCGGCCGCGAATGATGGCGTATGTACTGCGTCGAGAGCATTACGCGGTAACCCAGCCACGAAAGGAAGCCGCGAGTCTCTACCAGTCCCTCGATCGGCGCAAGCCGAAAGCCGGTCAACTCCTTCAAGCGGCGATTCATCTCCGTCAACTGCGGTATCCGTTCGTTGGTGATACCGAGGTCGCGTTTTGCCTTTAAGTAGAAGGGTGACGCATGCTTTTCATGCAGCTCTTCTAAGCGCTTTGCAACGTATTGCCAGATCTCCTGCTCCTGCTCGGTGTAATCGACATCCGTAACCTCGCCAGTTTCGCGAAAGCGTTTAGCAAGGGATGCGATGTAGTCTCGTCGTTCGCGGTATTCGGGATCGTTTGCTCCCGGGTGATCGAGATGAAGCTCGTTGATGTTCTCAAACTTAAGGTCGCGAAATTCCGGGAGTTGTGTTGCTGTCGTCGCGGCGGCTGTCGAAGCAAAGTCGGCATCCGTGGGCGTTGCGGCTGATTCGGTTAGGGCCATGGTCATTAGATTCCTCCCCGTGAGTTTGTGCCGCCCGAAACGATCCAAGCGGCGTTGTTTGTCCTAAATAATCTATTTTAATTGACCCCATCTGAAATTTGAATGGGAATTATGAGGCAAAGAGCCGGCTTTAACATATTTTGTTAGTAAACGAGTGGCGATTACCTTAGAATAGAAAGCGATGCTCGATGAGATCGACCAAAAGGTGCTTCGCATCCTTCAAGAAGACGCACGGACAAGCTACGCGGAGCTTGGCCGGCAGGTCGGCCTTACAACGCCCGCCGTCATCGAGCGCGTCCGCAAACTTGAGGATTCGAAGATCATCTGCGGCTATCGCGCCGAGGTCGATACCGCCCGAGTGGGCTTACCGATCCTCGCGTTCGTGAGGATGAGCATCACGGGCGTCGATTACAGCCACATCATCGAGGTCGCAGAAAGCTCGAACGAGGTTCTCGAATGTCATCGCGGCACGGGTGAAGATTCGTTCATTATGAAGATCGCCGTCGCCTCCGTCGAACACCTGCAGGACGTGATCGACCGCCTCACGCCCTACGGCATCACCACAACGACGATAGTCCTCTCATCCCCGGTAAAACGCCGTACGGTGGAGTTGTCGGAGTTACCCGACGCCTTGGCTACCGCGAAGCTGTATCCCCAACGGGGCCCGTGATCCCCATTACGCTCGATCTTGGAGCGTTTTCGAGCGGCAGGATCATCGTCTGCTCGGCTGGCTTGCCCTCCGCGAGAAAGGTCCACTTGACCTCGATCGCGTTGTTCTCGGCATTGACGGGCAACACTGTTGCGAGGTCGGAACGCGTATTTTGAGAACCTTCGCCGAGATCTTGCTTTGCAAATACTTGCTCACCGCGTTTGACGTTCGCGACCTTGCCGTTCGCATCGCGCGTGATCGTCAGCGGACAGATCGCCAAATTCAGGGAGGGCATTCTTCCGACCGCAAGAAAGGCAATGGAAGCCTGCGTTGCACTCTTCCGCTGCGTGACGGACGCAAGAGCGTAATGGTCTGGCATGCTGCCGCCGTGCTCCTTTGCGATCTCCGCCCTCCAGGATTCATATGCCTGCACCGTCGCTCTATCTTGAGCGTTCACTGCTACGAAGGCACCAAGGACAACGGCCGCCAAAACGATTACTTTGATTGTTTTCATAGGAGAACTCCTTTTTTCGGTTACTTTTCAACCAAGTGAACGCGCTCAGGAGACGAAAGTTCCAAAACCGTCAAACTAGCTGTACCACGCGACCTTGCTTCTTAGGCGCATCAGTGTGCGTTCGAGGCCGACGGTCTCGAAGACCGAGAGCATTGACGGGCCGACCGCGACGCCGGTGAGAAGTGTCCGCGCGCCGTTCATAATGACGCCGAGTTTCGTGCCCTTTTCTTCCGTGAACGCCTTTACGACCGTCTCGATGTTGGATTCGAAAAAACGATCAGAGCAGCATGCATCGGTGAGCGGCAGCGCGGGCGTTTGTTCCGAGGCCGCCTCGGGTGTTTCCCGTGAGAAGAACACACTCCCTACCGGTCGTGTTTCCGCCTCCGAATCGCCGAGTTCGGCTTCGAACCGGGCAGCGAGTTCCGGCAGCCATTCCTGCAGGTCGGGAAATTTCGTCAGGTTCTTCGCAACGGCCGCCGGGTCGAAATCGTAGTCCTCACTGAAATACGCTCTTCCCTGCGTCGAAAAGTCTTTCAAAGTAAAGAACCTTGCTCGGATCAGATCGATCGTTTGCACGAACCAATCATGCGAGCCGTGACGCGGCCGGTCGATGGCGATCGATTCGGGCCGGTCGCTGATCTCGGTCGATGACTCAAAGGCCTGCGCGCTTGTCGAAGATATCGACGTCATAAGTGCACGGCCGTCCGGCTCGTACTCTTCACGCCAGAGCTTGTTTGCCTTTAGTTCATTTTTTACAAGCGGCAGAAGATCGCTCAATGGCATCGTCCGGATGTATTCGGCGTTCATCCAGATCGCCTTATCGTCGGTCCAGCGTTTCGGGTCGCCCTCGTGAAAGTTGAATACGGCGTTCGAGCGATGAATGCCCTCGAGCGTGAATTTCTTTATCAGTTCGTCTAGCGAATAGATCTCTTTCTCCTCGCCCGCTGACCAGCCGAGCAGCGCAAGAAAATTCCTGAACGCCGCCGCGACAAAGCCCGCATCGCGGTACGTGGTCATCGAAACGACCTCGCCGTGCTTGCGTTTCGAAAGCTTGCCCTTGTTGGGCGCCATTATGAGCGGCAAGTGGGCAAAACGCGGTGGTTCGACGCCAAGAGCCTTGTAGATGAGCAACTGTTTGTGCGTATTCGTAAGGTGATCTTGCCCGCGAATGACGTCCGTGATCTGCATCTCGATGTCATCGCAAACGACCGCAAGATTGTAAAGCGGATGGCCGTCCGAACGCAGAAGAACGAGGTCCTCGGTCTCAGCGTAGTCGCGTTCCTGCAGGCCGTAAACGCCGTCCTCGAACGACGTCTTAAGAACCCGGTCGCTATCGCTCCCGGTTCTGACGTCGGGTACTTTCAGGCGGATCGCGAATGGCTCGCCCGCCGCGGCACGTACATCAGACTCTTCGCTCGACAATTCGCGATACGGATTATCGCGGAAATTCTTCTCGGCGCCTTGCTGGCGAGCACGCTCTTTGATCACGTCTTTTACATTCGCGTCGCTCGGCTCGGCCTTTGGTGTGAAGTCGCGGTACGCCTTGCCTTCTGCAAGAAGACGACGCGCTGCCTCGCGATGTTTGTCCGCATTGTTCGACTGGAAAACGATCTCTTCGTCGGGCGCGAACCCGAGCCATTTCAAGCCATCGAGAATCGAACGCGTCGATTCGTCGGTCGAGCGTGCAAGGTCTGTGTCTTCGATCCTAAGGAGAAACTTCCCGCCCGTGTGCCGTGCGTAAAGGTAATTGAACAACGCGGTCCGTGCCGAACCGATATGCAGGTAACCCGTCGGCGACGGGGCGAATCTCACTCTGACAGTCATAAACAAATAGTTTCCCCGAATGCTCCGCGGAACGCAAAATCAGCGACAATGAACCGCCATCCGTCTAGGGACGAACGCAATGGGCAAATTCGATCTGACGTTTGGAAGCTTATAGGCCAAGAGACCGCAGATACCTGCGAAAGTCATCGCCGAGGTCGGGACGTTTCAATGCGTATTCGACGGTCGCTATCAGGAACCCGAGTTTATCGCCGGCATCGTGGCGAGTGCCTTCGAGGCGGACGGCGTAGAACGGCCGTTTCGCGAGCAACTTCTGCATCGCATCGGTGATCTGTATTTCGCCGCCCGAGCCGGGCTTGGTTTCCTCGATGGCTTCGAAAATATCCGGCGTGAAGATATACCTTCCGACGATCGCAAGATCTGACGGCGCGTTCTCGAACGCAGGCTTTTCGACCATTCCCTTGATGCGGTAAACCCCAGCCTCGACCTCGTCGGCATCGATCACGCCGAAACGCGAGATCGCTTCGCCCTCGACCTGCATCGTCGCGATCACCGGCGCCTCGAATCGCTCGTAAACGTCGATCATCTGCGCCAATGCAGGCCGCTCTGCGTCGATAACGTCATCCGCAAGGAGCGCCGCAAAAGGTTCGTCGCCAACGAAATCTTTCGCTTGATAAATGGCGTGTCCGAGACCCAAAGCCTGCTTTTGCCGCGTATAGCTGATGCGGGCTATGTCGGAGATGGAGCGCACCTGCTCGAAAAGCTCGTCCTTATTCTTGTCCTTTAACAGCTCTTCAAGCTCGAACGAGATATCGAAATGATTCTCGATCGCGGCCTTGTCCCGACCCGTGATGATCAATAGAGATTCGATGCCGGACGCGACAGCTTCCTCGACCGAATATTGGATAAGCGGCTTATCGACGAGCGGCAGCATCTCTTTTGGCGAAGCCTTCGTCGCCGGTAAGAATCTTGTCCCGAGACCCGCCGCCGGAAACACCGCCTTGCGAATTTTGTGTGCCATAATAACTTCTGTTAATTTCGATGCACGAACAATCGATTTTAGGGGAATTATGGCCGACAAACAAACATTCGAGGCCTTGCTCGAAAAACATCCAAAGATGGACGCCGCCGGGATCACCATCCCGTTCGATGTCGAGGCGATTTACGGCAAACGCCGCGTGCCCGTGGTGATCGAGATAAACGGTGAGCAATACCGCACGACGATCTTCCATATGGGCGGAAAATATATGGTCGGTACCCCAAAAGAGTATCGGGAGCGTGCCGGAATCTCGGCCGGTGAGCGCATTGTAATTACAATGTGGCGTGATACTGCACAACGATCCGTCGAGATTCCCAAAGATCTCGCAAAAGAGCTAAAAGCCATCCCCGGCGGCCTCAAGAATTGGGAAAAACTCTCCTATACGACCAAAAAAGAACACGCACGCTCCATCGAAGGCGCAAAACAAACCGAAACCCGCCTCCGCCGCATCCAAAAGATCGTGGCGGTGCTTACCGATGCCTAAACCGCTCCCCAGTGAAAGTGGGGATAGTCACAACAGATCATGGAATTCAAAGGAATACGAACGCATCTTTCGCCGACCGCTTTCGGTCTTGCGATAGCCTCGCTCGTCGTAATTCTGTATGTGAAGAGCAAATCTGTCTTCGATTCAGGAAATCTCGCCGCCACTTTAGTTTTGGTGTCCTTGGTTTCGGCGATTGTCGCGCTCCTTCTCGCTTTGCTCAGCTTGCCGGATCGATTGGGTATTTTGTCTATCGCGGTTGTGATTCTTCTCGCGTATCTGATCTTTTTCACGAGACTCTACGGCTTATCCTAGAGATATGGTGTGAGAGACAGTTCAAAGTACTTTAAAATGAGGCACCGAAATCCAAATAAGCAAAGAGTCCCAGTCCTCATCATACTTTTGCTTTTACTCTGCGCGAGCGGATACAGCCAGGAGTGCGTGTGGAAGGGCTTTTCTATCAACCAACTCGAGGGGCGCGTTATGTATCGCGATATGGTCGTTCCAGGGGCCGAGCTGGTTCTTCACCGAGCCGGCGACTCGAAGCAGCTGCCCATACTCAAAACATATAGCGGCTCGAGTGGAAATTTCGCTTTCCCCAAGGCTCGACCCGGCAAGTACGTGCTCAGTGTACGCGCGGACGGCATGATGCCGCTTATGTTCGCATTCACATTTGCGAAACGAAATGAAAAAGATGTTGCGCGGGGGATATTGATCAGGCTGACGATAACGTCTAACGACAATTGTGCGCAACCTGAACCGCTCGAGATTCGGGAACACGACACGGCTAACCTTCCAAAGGCTCGCTCCGCCGAGCCGGCAGAAATTCCGCTTGGGGTTCAGAGTACGCAGGGAAAATTGCTTGCGGAGCAATATAAGAGACTTGTGAAGTCAGCAACACAGGATGTCGTGCGAGGAGCATTTTCAGAGAACGCATTAGTTCATCTCGCACGGGAACGGCTCTTGAGATCGGTGGTTTCGGTTGACTCCGTGGTATTGCTTAGCGATCGGACTTCACCCATGACCCTCGATAGCTTTCCCAACCGCGTTGCATCGACGCTCGCACAAGCATTTAACCGCGAGAATATATCTGCCGCAGATGTCGTCGGCCCGCACGACGTTTACGCGAAGATCATTCCCGCGACGTTTGCCGGAACCGCGAATGATACGTTCGATGGCTATCGGCAAAAAGACGCGGCAGCCACTGCCATTATCGAGCTTTCAGGCACAGGTATAACGTATCGAGACGGCCCCGGACATCACTTCAAGAGAGGCCCGAACGAGATCTTTGGCTGCGCCCGCATAGTTTCAAATGACCAGCAAACAAAGACCTTCTGCCTGCACACAACCTATAACGCAGACACGAATGTCTTTAGCGACGAACTCTTTGAACTCATTTCTGACGGATCGTCAAGCCCTGCGAAATGGGAGAAATTATGAAAAGCCCTTACTGCGTGCGGCCTTCCGCAGCGTTCTTAGCTCCGTAGGAGCGGTATGTTTGTAGGTCGAATGCAGTAGGAAATGCTTGGAGCTCGGTTAGGAGCGACGGAGCCTTATCGGCGGCAAGCCGCCTCCGGAAATGATGGGGCACTGGCGTGCTACAAACATGCGGCTCCTAACGGAGCCATGAAGGTTTCGTCCCCGTAGGGGACGGGAGAATATAGCCCAGGGTAAGACCGTAACGCCGCCCTGGGAAAGAGGTCGCAAAATGAATCCCGGAGCTCCGTTAGGAGCGACAGAGACACGTCGGCGGCAAGCCGCCTCCCGCGAATTCATTTTCCGTCCTAAACCACGCCGTAAACGACGTGGCTATGCGAATCCATTGTCGGCAGCAAGCTGCCTCCGAAATGGCTGCGGATGATCGCGTCCTACAAACATTCGGCTCCTACGGAGCCAAGACAGCCGCATCTACATTACGCTCAATACGGCGATCCGGCGTGAACCGATCCTTGACAGATGTGCTATACTCATAGCAGGATACGCAACACACGTGGCGTATATTGTTCTTTGAGAACGATCGGTTCTCGGGACGAAAGAATATTTTTTTTGATTTTTCTGGGACAAAAGCCGTAACTGTTGACATCAATAGACTTGTTTGTCCCAGAGCTGTCCCAAGGCTGTCCCAGAGCTTGTTGGGTTGGACAAGGCGGGGGTTCATAGCTCCGTTAGGAGCGAAATGTTTGTAGCAACCGGAATCAAATGAATCTCGGAGCTCCGTAGGAGCGACAGATCTTGTCGGCGGCAAGCCGCCTTCGGGTGTTTGTGAAGCGGCGTGCTACGAACATGCGGCTCCTACGGAGCCAAGAAGGTTCCGGCTCAGCCATCGCCTTCTGACCTTCTACTTTTGACGGTCTGCCGAACTGGCCGAGCGGCTCATGCAGACGGTTCTGACAAGAGCGCCCTTACTGACGTTCGGGCTACTGAGATCGCTGGCCGCCTGCTCACCGGTAGAACTGTGATATTCTAAAGGCATTTTACGGGTTGGGTGTGACGGCGTTTTAGCGATTTTTCGATGCAGTTTCGCGATATTTTGACAATAGCAACTCTGCGCAATCTCGTTGATATTGCGCTCGTTTTTGCCATTGTCTATGTCGTCATCAAACTGCTTCGCGGAACGCGCGCTGTCCCGACCGTCATCGGCCTTGTTTTCCTCGCGATCCTTTACTGGATCGCCGTCGATCAAGATCTTTTCACGCTTGAGTTCGTGCTGCGGTACGCGGTCGTCTATATCGGGTTTGCGATCATCGTCCTTTTCCAATCCGAGATCCGGCAGGCGTTGATGTATTTCGCGAGCCGTCTGCGGCTGCCGCTCAAGAAGCAGCGGGGCCAGTTCGGCGGCAGCGTTTACGACGAGATAATCCTTGCCCTCACAACACTTGCGAGCGAAAAGACCGGAGCCTTGATCGTGATCGAAAGGAACGTCGGGCTGCGGAATTTCGTCGATGCCGGCCTTCAGCTTGACGCGAGAGTGAGCTATGACCTTCTGGTCTCGATCTTCAACCCGACGACGCCGCTGCACGACGGGGCCGTCGTCATACAGCACGAGCGAATAGCGGCCGCGGCCGTTTTTCTGCCGCTTACAAAGAACCCCGAGATCTCGCGTGAGCTTGGAACTCGCCATCGAGCGGCGATCGGAATTACTGAGGGCTCGGACGCGATCTCGCTCGTTGTTTCGGAAGAGACCGGCCTGATCACATACGTCGAATCCGGAAAGATCCTTCGGAATCTCGATCCGAAGCAGATGAAGAAACTTTTGTTCGAGGCGATGGACATTCCGATACCTGAACCTCGCCGCGAGACCGTAACGCTCTCAGAGACCGATACGGACGCGACCGTAGGATAGCAATGGAGACCGACACGAAACGAAAACCCGATCCGTCGGTAGCCTTCGCGAAAAAGATCTTGCGAAAGGTCTTCGTGGAGGACTGGCATCTGAAGCTGCTCGCCCTCGCGATCACGCTTGCATTGTGGTTCGCGGTCACCGGCCTGAGCAAACCGATGACGGCAAGATTCAGCAACGTGCGACTGTCGATGCGAAGCTCTGACAACACGATCACGGATTCCGAGATCAACACGATCGATCTCGTCCTGAGCGGCGACGCACGAAAGATCAACCAGATCGATTCTCTGTCTGCGTCGGTCGATCTTAGCGGCCTCGAGCCGGGTGAACGGACGGTCACGCTCACGCCGGCAAACGTCTTTGTCCCGCTGCCGGCGGGCGTAAAGATCGACGATATCTGGCCGAACCGCGTGCAGGTCAAGCTCGAACGCGTCGAGGAAAAGGAAGTTCCGGTCAAGATCGAAACGACCGGCGACCTCGCATCGAATCTCGAAGTATATTCACGCACCGCGACACCATCACGAATAATGGTTCGCGGCCCGGAGAGCGTTTTGGATAAGCTCGATGCGATCTCGACCGAGAAGGTCGATCTGAAAGGGCGGACCGGTGATTTCACCCTCATCCAACCGCTTGCCGTTACGGACTCAAAAGCGACGATCCAACGCGGGGATGTCACCGTAACGTTTCGCGTCGGTGAAAAGCGTATCGAAAAGACGTTCGTCGTCCCGACGACTCACGGCAAGAGCGTCCGCGTTACGCTCTACGGCCCGACGAGTTTGCTGCAGAAACGCAAGGCCGACGATTTCAAGATCACGTTCGAGGCCGATGACACACCGCAGGTGACTCTGCCCGCTGAAATGGTGAATTCCGTCGTCGTGAAGTCCACAAAAGTTCTCTAGATCCCTTGCCGATGTCGTCCTTTATCGCGAAATTTGACCGCTTTGCCGGGCTCGACACGGAAAGCGGATCGTCATTGTGGCTTGGCCGGACCGCGTTCGTGTTTCTCGCGTTGATGGTCGCTGCGGCGCCGCATTCGATCGCCGCAACGCAGATCGCATGGGGCTGCGGAACGCTCGCGACGGTCGCGCGTTTTGTGGTGGCAAAACAGCGGCCGAAAATTCGCCTGCTGGATGTCGCGTTCTTTTCGTATTTCGGCTGGTCGGTGATCAGCGGCATCTTCTCTTACGAACCGCTCGTCTCGCTCGATCAGCTACGCGGCGTCGCGCTATTTTTAGTCTTCTATTTCGCTATCTGGAATCTGCGGAATGTTCGTGCAGCATATTTTTTCGCGGTGCTGATGGTCGTCTCCTGCTCGGTGAATGTCGTTTGGACGCCCGTCGAACGCTATCTCGGCCGCGGCGTCGAGGTTCACGGCATCCGCGCGGACTCGCCGCTTGCAAAGGCTTTGCTCTACGACGGCGACACGCTTCTTCGTGCCGACGGCAAGAAGCTGCACACGCCGCAAGATCTTCTTGACGCACTCCGGCAGCATTCAAGCGTACGCGTGTTGTTTTACCGGCCGGATTTTGAATTTACGGTAACGGTCGATAGCGCGGATCTTTTGCCCGGCGCATCGGCCGAGCAGCAGCTTGGTTTCACAAGCTGGGAAAAGAGTCATAACTGGCGGTCGCAAGGTTTCTATAACCATTACGCAACTTATGCCGAAATGCTTCAGCTCGTTGCGGCTTTGATCTTCGGCCTGATCGTCGCGAATATCGGCCGTCGCCGCGAAGAAGAGCAGACGGTTCGGCGATCTACATTCGCGCGGTTCGGACGCCTTTTCTCATCAACGCCTTTCCTTGCCGCCACACTTGCGCTCGCCTGCCTCGCCTTGCTCTTTACGGTAACGCGGGCATCGCAGCTTGGCTTTATGGTCGCGGCACTCGTGATCGTGCTGTTGTCGGCGAAGAAAAAGCTTCTGATCGCAGCCTTCGTCGTCGCGATCCCCGTCATTTTCGGCGGGCTCTTGTTCCTGCACGAGTCGCGCGATGTCGGGTTCTTTGACTCAAAGGACGATTCGACAAAATACCGCGAGATGATGTGGCGCGATGGCTATCGCTTGCTGACCGAGTCGCCGAGGCATCTTCTGGTCGGCGTCGGGATGAACTCGTTCCAGAAACATTGGGAAGAATGGGGAATGTTCGACAAAGGCTGGCAGCCGATGGGGCATTTCCATTCGACGCCGGTGCAGCTCGCCGTCGAACGCGGTGTTCCCGAGCTCCTCTTATGGCTGTGTGTGCTGTTCTGTCTCGCTCGGATCTTTTTGCGTGGACTGCGCGACGCTCGCGGCAAAGACGCTCATCGCTTCGGCGTACTGCTTGGCGCTTCCGGCGCGCTCGTCGGGTTCACGACCAGCGGACTTGTCCATTGGAATCTTGGCGACAGCGAGGTAGCGATGGTCTTCTTCCTGATAATGGCATTTGGCGTTGCCGCCGCACGGCCGTCCGTCGCGGAGAAGAGCACTCTCGCTGAAAACACCGCTGACTAGAGCACTTGATCGAGCCAATCCTGCGGCTTGATCTCCTTATGCGGGACGAATGTTCGCCAGAGTTTGAACTGCTTTTTCTCTTGCGCAGATAGCTCGCCCTTGCGAAGCGTGATGAGCGGTATCAGCCTCGAAAGTTTTTTATAGAGCTTGAGTTTCAGGGAGCGATATTTCGCGGCCTCGTTCGCGTCTTCAAGGAACTGCGCCCAGCCGATCGAGCCGACAAATCCGCAGGCCCCGAAGTTCGGCGAAAGCAGAACGTGCTCCATCATCACGCGCACGCCGCCATCGAACTCATGCAGAACGTCGTGCATCGCAACAATGCCTTTATCGACAAGATGCGGGCCAAATCCTTCGATGTCGAGACGCGTGCCTTCGTACGTGTGGTCACCGTCTATCCACAGAAGCCGCAAAGGTGCGTCCCATGTTTTCGCAAGCTCGTAAGAAAAAGTCTGGTGAAGTTCGACGCGGTCTGAAACGCCCATCGTCTCGATGTTCCGCCGAAAGTCAGAAAGCGAATCTTTCGCACCTCCGAGGTCGGGATCGGTCTCGGAAGGTGCCGTCATCGGATCGACCGCGTGAATCGTCTCACCGTCGGCGAGGGCGGCCGCACGCGCCAGGATGCTCGTTGACCTGCCCTTGAACGAACCGATCTCAAGGATCCCGCCTTCTGCCGTGGGAACGGCCGCCAGTAAAGCCAGAAAGCGCATTTCTCTGGGCGTTAGATGCCCCTCGACCGATTCGGCCTCGGTCAGAACTTGTTCGACAAATGTTTCGAAGCCTGCGGGCAATCGTTTTTCGTTCATCTTCGCGTCAAATGATCTGAGCCTAGATACTAATACTTTTGGCCTAAAACGTGTATTCGGCCTGCCTGCCTCACGCTCTATGATGATATGCTAAGAGGTTACTGCAAGATGGATAAAACCTGAACTTCTTGTGCTTTTAGGGCGTAACGTTTATTTCGGTCCGGCTTTAGGGCCTCCTTAAAATTCTATGCAAAAAAGATCCGCTTCCCTTGTTCTATTTGTTCTCTTTTCTCTCTTTTTAACTTCGCTGCCGCAGGGTGCCGTCGGCCAGACGGCAGCATCTGCACCGCAGAATGACGAAGCGGCCGCGCTCGCGAAGATCGAGAAAGCGATCAATGAGCGCCGCGAGGCGTTGGGTATTCCCGGTGCTGCGCTCGCGATCGTGAAGGACGGGAAGGTCATATTTGCGAAAGGGCTTGGCTATAAAGATTTTGAAAAGAAGATACCTGCCACCGCCGACACGCAATTTGCGATCGGTTCGGCGACAAAGGCATTTACGGCCCTTTCGATCTTGATCGCGCAGGATCAAGGAAAGCTCTCGTTGGATGACTCTCCAAAAAAGTATCTGCCGTACTTCCAGATCAATGATCCCGAAACCGACAAAAAGATCGTGATTCGCGACCTTCTCGATCATTCTTCGGGGCTTTCGCGTACGGATCTTGCGATGCTGACGGGCGAACTGTCGCGAAAGGAACTTATCGAGGTCACGGGTCTTGCAAAGCCGACCGCAAAGCTTCGCGAGAAGTTTCAGTATCAGAATATTATGTTCGCTGCCGCCGGCGAGATAGCCGCATCGGTCGAAAAGAGCACCTGGAACAACGTCATCAAGTCGGAGATCTTCAAGCCGCTAGGAATGACGAACAGCACGACTACCATCGCCGAAATGACAAAGGCGAAGGATTATTCCTTTGGCTACGACTACAACTTCGATACGAAGGCGACGCGGCGCCTTCCGTTTCGCGAGATCGCGGCACCGGCACCGGCGGGAGCCATAAATTCTAGTGTTCGCGATATGTCGAAGTGGCTCGAGTTCATCTTGAACGGCGGTGAAGCTGCCGGAAAGGCGATCGTATCCGAGAAAGGTTTTGAAGAGTGGACCAAACCGCAGATGCCGATCGCCGGTAAAGTTTCGTATGGCCTCGGCTGGTTCATCGAGGATTGGAACGGCCACAAGGTCCTTCAGCATGGCGGCAACATTGACGGATTCAACGCGATGGTCGCCGTAATGCCTGAGAAGAAGCTCGGTTTCGTTTTGCTTACGAACGTCTCCGGCTCGCCGCTCACGGACGAGGCAAAGAACATCATCTGGAGCGCTCTTTTGCCGGGATCGGTCCCGCAAAAGTCCGCTGAAACTGCCCCGACGCCGTCTTACGCCAAAGTGAGTGCCGACCAACTTATCGGTTCTTGGGCGACGGCCAAGGGCACGCTAAAGACCGAGATCCGAAAGGACGGCGACAAAGTAACGCTGAATGTTCCGGGCCAACAGCCTTATCCGCTGGTCGCAAAACCGGACGGCAGCTTTTCGCTCTCGCCTCTTCCGGACAGCTTTTCGCTTTCCGCGAAGGTCGATGCCGCGGGCAAGGTAACGGCGATCTCGCTTGTACAGCCGCAGGGAACGGTCGATCTGCTCCCGACAACGCCTGTAGAAAAGCCTGCGATCACCGTCGATGAGCTGCACAAGAAGGCCATCGAGGCCCTCGGCGGCGAGGAAAACCTGAGAAAGCTCAAATCCCGAGTCGTCGATGCCGATATCGATTTCGTCAATCAAGGCGTTACCGGCACCGCGCGCAGCTACACCGAGGCGCCGAACAGATCTGCGACCGCGACATCGTTCTCGGCGCTCGGCAAGGTGATCGGAAAGGGCTATGAGTATTTTGACGGGACAAAGGGCGATGAGACGACCTCGTTCTCACCGACCGAAGAGTGGGCCGGCCTCAAGCTGGATAACGCACACATTTCCGCTGACTTTTACTCTGTGCTCAACTGGGACAAGAACTTCGCGTCGATCGAGATCCTCTCAAAGACCAAGGTCGGCGACAAAGAGGCCTACGCAGTAAAATTCACGCCAAAGAAAGGAACGCCGTTTACTATTTACTATGCGGCTGACACCTTTTTGCCGATTAAACAGGACGCGTTCAGCGTCTCAAGCACAAGTCAGCAGCAACTGCCATACTCGGAAGAATATTCTGACTATCGAACGATAGACGGTGTGGTCGTCCCGTATTCTGTGACAACGCATTCACTTGGGATGGGAAAGATCGTCGTAACCGTAAAGGAAATCAAGCAGAACGTGCCTATTGATGCCAATGTCTTTACCCACCACGATGTTTCGCTAAAAGCGGTAAAGGCAAAGTCAAGAAAGGCCGGCAACGCCCATTAGGTCGGGTTTGTAGGTAGATTCCGCGTGGTCGAAAATGTCGTCGAGCTCTTTTTCGACCGAACCGTGACCGGGCGGGATCGCTTTTATCGCTGGCTCAAAATTCTGAAAGTCGTAAAGCTCCGAATCGAGCAGATGCGAAGCCGTAACCTGCGAGAGCGCCGTCATCATCGTCGCTCGGATGTACGGCGTCTCTTTTGCAAGCTCGCTGACGAGGCGTTTGACGCGGGCCCGCTTCATATTCGGCTGCGAACCGCATAGATTGCACGGGATGATCGGAAACTTTTGCTCATCAGCATATTCGACGATCTCCTTTTCGTGCACGTAGGCAAGCGGCCTGATGATCGTATTCCGACCGTCGTCCGAACGCAGGATGGGCGGCATCGCCTTTAGCTGTCCGACGTAAAAGAGATTCATCAAAAAGGTCGCGATGATGTCATCGGCGTGGTGGCCGAGAGCGATCTTCGTGCACTTCTCTTCGACGGCGGTCGTGTAGAGAATGCCGCGGCGAAGACGTGAGCAGAGGGAGCAGTAAGTTTTCCCTTCAGGAATGTGCGAGGTAACGATCGAGTATGTGTCTTCCTCGACGATGCGGTATTCGACGCCGCGTTCTTTCAGATACTCCGGAAGTACGTGTTCGGGAAAATCAGGCTGTTTTTGATCGAGATTGACCGCCAGAATGTCGAATTTCACCGGCGCACGACGCCGTACGTCGAGCAGCAGGTCGAGCAGCGTATAGCTGTCCTTGCCTCCCGAAAGACACACCATCACCTTGTCGCCGTCCTCGATCATCGAAAAATCGGCGATGGCCTTGCCCATCTTCTTCAAAAGTCTCGTTTTTGCCGGTGTCTCTGCTTTCAACTCTACAAACCTCGTACTTGCTAAACCGCCGCCATCGGCAGAAACTTTATATGTTCCCACGATATTTTAGATAGTTCAACCCCAGAAAATTGTGTGGACATCGTTGAACAAAGCAATTATTATTACTACTTAACACAATTTGAGGCTCGAGATAGGCTTGAGAACAGCTGTTTTTGCCTAGTTTCCCCGTAAAACGGCATTTGATTGATCGAAGGTGTGATGGACAAAAGGCCTTTGTTCATCGAAAAGCTTCGTGTTTTACGCAAGACGAAAATCCACGAGAGGTGCAATGCAATGATCAGAATGGGTCGAAATTCGAAACCCGAAACCGGCGGGACATACGGTGAGAGCAGCTCTGTTGAGCCCGACGCACCGTACCGCTATCAGACCGAATCGCCACAGGCCGCTGTCCGCGGCGGGGCGATCACCGACAGCGATGCAATGGCAAGAGATATCAAGGAAGGGCGCCTTAGCGGTTTCGTAGGGCACGGCACGACACTTACCGGCGAGACGGAGTTCCAGGCGATGCTTCGCGTTGACGGCCATCTTATCGGAACGGTAACGTCCGAAGCCGGCACGCTTATCGTCGGCACGAACGGCGTCGTCGATGCGAACGTCTCTGTAGCGGCGGCGATGATCAACGGAGTAGTGAATGGCGATGTTATTGCCCACGAGAAGCTCCAGCTTGGCCGTACGGCGCAGGTCATCGGCAATATTCAGGCTCCGAGACTCGTCGTAGAAGAAGGAGCCGTCATCGAAGGCAAATGCAGCATGGTCCGTGCCCGAGAGGACAGCGAAAAGCAGGTCGCAGCCGAGGTCGAAAATACATACGCCGTACAATCGTCGTATTCCGAGCCGGCGATCACAGATGAAGAACGCCTTACTGCAGCTCTCTTTGATGAAACTTCCGACGAGGAAGAAGAGACCGCCGAGGCCGCGGGCGTCTGATCGCAGTTTTGAATTTTTATTGAAGCCGGATCAATTCTTTAAGGGTAGGCTCGAGGTCTGCCCTTTATTCGTTTAGCTCAATATTGGAGGAGAGATCAGAATATGCTTAGCGAATTCAAACAGTTCATTGCACGCGGGAATGTCATCGACCTCGCGATCGCGGTCATCATCGGCGCCGCATTCGGCGCCATTGTAAAGACCTTTACTGACGGCATCGTAATGCCGGTCGTGGGTCTGCTGACCGGCGGGATCGACTTTAAGAGCAAGGTGCTGAATCTCGGCACGATGCCCGTCGATACGCCCGAACAGATCGCTGCCGCAACGGCGGCGAAACAGCCTTTGATCCTTTACGGACAGCTTATCAACGACATCGTCGTCTTCCTGATTGTCGCATTCGTGATGTTCCTGCTGGCGAAATATGTAGTTAAGCTCGTCAAAGGCCTGGAGGCCGAACCGGCACCGCCGACGGCAGAGGAAACCTTGCTCGGCGAGATCCGCGACATTCTAAAGGCGAAAAGTTAGTTCGCCCAGTCGTTGAGTTCTTTTAGAGATGTCTCAGGACGAAAAGTGCCGTTCGGCGTGATAATGATATCGAGCGGCACGTCCGCCTCGTGCGTTTCGATCGGCTCATCGAGCGGCGGCCAATGACAAAGCCCGACCTTCAGACAGTCGAGCCGCGTCTGCCTCAAGAACCGGTCATAAAATCCTTTGCCGTAACCGATGCGATGGCCGAGATGGTCAAAGCCGAGCATCGGTACGAGCACAAGATCGAGCTTGCCGGGTGAGACGACCTCTCCCTCGGCAGGCTCGCGAATTCCCCAACGACCGTCGACCAAAGGCGTGTGTTCGTCGAACCTGACGCTCTCCATCCTGCCGGTCTCGTGATCTATCCGCGGCGCAAATGTTGCGATCCGCGGCCAGTCCCGCCAGATGCGCATATAGATCATCGAAGTGTCGATCTCGTTGAACTTCGCGATGCGGATGAACGTGTGCAGGCGCCCGACCGTCTCAAGGTCGATCTCCGCAAAAAATCTCTCAGCGACGTTTTGACTGATCGCAACGATCTCGCCGGAGCTTAAGGTCCGGCGTCGCTCCAGCATCTCTTTCCGCAGTTCATCTTTTGTCATCCGGCGTCTTGTCTCTCGATCCAGCCGCCGCCGAGAACTTCTTCGGCGGTCTCGAGGTCGTAAAAGATCGCGGCTTGGCCGGGCGTGACGGCGCGCTGCGGTTCGTCGAATTGAATGCGTGCCCGCTCACCGTCGAGCGAAAAGATCGTCGCAGCCGCAGGCTCGTGCCGGTAGCGCACTTTCACGCGTGCACGCACCGAGTCTGCCGGCGTTTCCGACGATGTCCAATTTACGCCCCGGACGGTAAATTCCTCGCACGCGAGATCTTCCTCATCGCCGACGATCACGCGATTCTTCGCACGCTCGATCTGCGTTACATAGAGCGGCTTTTCGCTTGAAATTCCAAGCCCGCGGCGCTGCCCAACGGTGTATCGATGAATGCCCGTATGCTGGCCTAGAACCTGTCCGGACGCATCTACGATCTCGCCGCCTGTCGGGAGTTCGCTCGCACGGCCCTCGTGCGTCAGATATCGGTCAATGAATTCGGAATATTTGCCGTCCGGCACGAAACAGATCTCCTGCGACTCGGCCTTCTCGGCAGTGTAAAGCTCCGAAGACCGTGCAACGTCGCGAGCTTCCGTCTTATCCATTTCGCCGAGCGGAAAGAGTGCCCGCGAGAGCTGCTCTTGCGTCAATTCCCAAAGGAAATAGCTCTGATCCTTGTTTCGGTCGCGTCCGCGAAGGAGTTTATAGCGTCCCGCCCTCTCGTCGTATTCGACACGCGCGTAATGCCCGGTTGCGACCTTTTCGCAGCCGACGGACAACGCCATCCGATCGAGCGACGCGAATTTCAAACGCGAATTGCACGCAACGCACGGTATAGGCGTCTCGCCCGAAAGATACGATGCGATGAAAGGTTCGACCACGTCGCGGTCAAAATCCTTCTCTAAATTAAGTACGTAAAAGGGAAAGCCGAGCTTTTCCGCAACGCGGCGGGCGTCGTACACATCATCGAGCGAGCAGCAGCGTGACGGCAGCGGATCGCCATTCTCATCAACGTTGATCAGACGCCGCTGATCCCACAGCTGCATCGTGAAGCCGACGAGTTCGTGCCCCTGCTCCCTTAATATCGCAGCTGCCGCCGAACTATCGACGCCGCCGCTCATTGCCACCGCGATCTTCATAACTATCTTCGCGTAGGTCGCGAAACCTTTTATTATAAGCCGTCCGTCAAGCTAATTAGTAATTAGTAATTCATAATTAGTAATTAAAACGGGAAATGCGGCACCGAACGGAACTCGCCGAGAGAGCTTGGAAAAACAGTTTTGCCAATTTCCATTTCACGCGTCGAATGCTATAGTCTCTCCTGCTATGAAGATCTCTGTCCGCTAAAAAACCTCCCGTACAACTCTGGCGAAAGGCACTTCGTGCGCGTGAACTTCGCGTTACGGGTGCCGGAACGTTTTTCTTACGGCTTTGAGCCGTAAAGGCCTTGGGGTGTCATTGCATCCCACGGCAAAGTGGTTCTCTCGTTACCGATACGAATTTTACTTTTTATGTCCACGAACGCTAACGACACGGAGGTGTCGAAAGGATCAATATTTTCAACCCTAAAGGAGGCGATCGCGGGCTCCGACCGCGACTTCACGACCGCGCCTTTGGGGACGGCGATCTTCCTGCTTGCAGTGCCGATGATCGTCGAGATGTTCGCCGAGAGCTTGTTCGCGATCGTCGATATCTTTTTTGTCGCGCATATCGGGGCGGACGCGATCGCGGTTGTTGGAATTACCGAATCGATGATGTTCCTCATCTACTCGGTGGCGATCGGCATAGCGATCGGTGCAACGGCGACCGTCGCCCGCCGCGTCGGTGAGGGCGATGCGGACGGTGCGTCACGCACCGCAACGCATGCGATCTATCTTGGCTTTGCGGCCTCGGCGATCTTAGGCGTGATCGGCTTTGTGTTCGCCGCAGATTTCCTGCGGCTGATGGGCGCCGAGGAATCCGTCGTCGCGACGGGCACGACGTTTACGCAGATAATGCTCGGCGGCAACATCGTCGTGCTTGCACTCTTCCTTTTGAACGCGATCTTTCGCGGTGCGGGTGACGCGGCGATCGCGATGCGCGTGCTGTGGTTCGCAAACATCCTGAATATCATTCTTGGGCCGTGCTTCATCCTCGGCATCGGATTCTTTCCCGAACTTGGGGTTACGGGTGCGGCGGTCGGGACGACGATCGGCCGCGGCTGCGGTGCGTTGTACGCGGCATACTGTCTCTTCTTCGGGAACCGACGTATCACGATCGATCGCGAGCACTGGCGCATCGAACCTGAGCGGCTCGTGAAACTCGTAAAGGTCTCGGCTCCTGCGGTGCTGCAGTTCTTTGTGCAGACGGCAAGCTGGATCGGGCTTGTCCGCGTCGTAACGGGATTCGGCACGGCGGCGGTCGCGGGGTATCAGATCGGGATCAGAATGGTAATGTTCGCCCTTCTGCCTTCGATCGGCCTCGCGAACGCCGCCGCGACCCTCGTCGGCCAGAACCTCGGAGCCGGAAAACCCGACCGAGCAGAAAAAGCCGTCTGGAAGGCCGTTCGCTACAACGCGATCGTGCAGACCTCGATCGGGATCGTGTTCGTGATCTTTGCGGCACAGATCGCCGCGGTCTTCTCGACCGAGCCTGAGGTTCACGCCTACGCGACGGACGCACTTCGCGTTATTGCGTACGGCTTCTTCTTCTACGCTGTCGGGATGGTGCTCGAAACGGCGTTCAACGGAGCAGGCGACACGATCACGCCGACGTATATCGCACTCGGCGTATTCTGGCCCTTCGAGATACCGCTTGCGTATTTCCTCGCGTATCACTTGGGGCTCGGCGCGCACGGTGCCTTCTGGTCTATCACGATCGCGTTCTCGCTGCTCGCGGTCGTCTCGGCCGTGATATTCAAACGCGGAAAGTGGAAGCTGAAGGAAGTGTGAGGAAAAGTTTAACCGCAGACCAACGCGGACGACGCAGATAATTCGAAGATCATAAATGAACTTCTGCTCTTATCTGTGTTCTCCGCGTTGATCTGCGGCTAATATTCCTCTTTCGTCTTTTATCTGTGGTAAAACTTTCCTATGCGGCGAGAGACCTTTCCCGATCCACTCAATTTCGACTTTCCCGAATACGTCGAGATCGGCGGATACCTCTATCGCTCGGAAGACGTCGTCGCATACGGAACACCATTGACGCTCGAGAATGTCCGCGAAGCATATTCGAAAGGCATTTTTCCGTGGTACACGCCCGGATTTCCGCTGCCATGGCATTCGCCGGATCCTCGTGCGATCTTGATATTTGACGAGATCCGAATTCCGCGAAGCCTTGCAAAAGCTCGCCGGCAAAGTGAATTCACCTTCACGATCGACCGGGATTTTCGCGGCGTGATCGAGGCCTGCGCCGCGAGCGATCGTCCCGACCAGCCGGGCACCTGGATCACACCCGAATTCATCGATGTATTTACGGAAGCTCACGAGGCCGGCTTCGTGCACAGCGTCGAGGCCTGGAATGCGGATGGCGAACTCGTCGGCGGACTTTACGGCGTCGATTCCGGCGGCGTTTTTAGCGGCGAATCGATGTTCTACCGCGAGGCGAACGCCTCAAAACTCGCTCTCCTTTTCCTCATCGACCACCTGCGCGCCCGAGGCTCGACCTGGATCGACATCCAGGTAATGACCCCGCATCTCAAAGCCCTCGGCGCCCGCGAGATCCCGCGTGCTTCATTCCTCAACTTGCTTAGGTCTGCACAAATGCCGCGGTCGAAGCTCTTCTAGCCCTTGCCTTGTATCACCTTTACGAGGGCGATGGTGAAGATAACGGCAAAGATGAGGTCGAGCATTCCGCCGATGAAGAAACCGCCGAACGCCATACGGCCTGTCCAATACAGTATCAGGCAGGGAATGCCGAAGCTCAATTTTTCGAAGATGGCGATAGGCATCAGCAGCCGGAACGAGCTCGGGTCGAACGCGATCAGGAAGAAGATGAACTGAAAGACCGTGGCAAGCCCGAGGAAGCCGTAATAGAATTCCGGGTGCGTGATCGCGGGCGGCGTATCGACACCGACCTTTGCCTCAAGAAAGAATTGTGGGAGCAGGACAAGCAGCCCCGCAATTCCTGCGAATAGAAAGGAATAGCGAGCAAATTTCATTTTTTCAATAATGCAAGCGGGGTCGAGGTTCCCCGCTTGTCCTCATTTTTTTTCGACTAGACGTCGAGATTCTTGACGTCGAGGGCGTTGGTCTCGATGAATCGGCGGCGCGGTTCGACGGCGTCGCCCATCAGGACGGTGAAAAGCTGGTCGGTTTCGATGCCGTCCTCGATCTGAACCTGCAGCATCGTACGCTTTTCCGGATCCATCGTCGTTTCCCAAAGCTGTTCGGGGTTCATTTCGCCGAGGCCTTTGTAACGCTGTATCGAAAGATCCTTTTTTGCCATTGCCATTATCTTTTCGAGCAGTTCGCTCCGCGATTCGACCGCTTCGCTCTTCCCGTTCTCTCCGAGCACAAAAGGTGCAGGAAAATCTTCTTCGAGATCACGTTTGAGATCGACGGCCTTTTGGAATTCGATATGGCTCGCAAGTTCGAAATTGATCGTCTGGGTGTTGCCGTTCGGATAGGTTATCTTGATCTCCCAAAGGCTGTGTTCTTCGTCCTCATTGAGCGAAGTGTTGAATCCGGCCGCGTCGAGCTTTGCCTCAACGCTCGCGAGCATCTCCTGTTCGCTGAAAACTTTCTTCAGGCGGATGCCGCCCGGCGCAAGCACGCCATCTCGTCCGCCAAAGGCATCGATCAGTGCGGCGGTCAACGCAGTGTCGCCGCCTAAGCGGCGGGCAAGCCGTTCAGAGAATGTGCCGAAGTCCGTCGTCTTCTCAAGAGCCGAGCTAAGCGAGCGGCCTTCGACGACGCGGTCGCCCGCAGTTACCTTGCAATCGCTCGTCGCCTGACGCATCAGGTAGCGGAACATCGCCTTTTCGTCCTTGATATATTCTTCCTTCTTGCCCTTTTTGACTTTATAGAGCGGCGGCTGCGCGATGTAAACAAAGCCGTTCTCGAGCAGGTCGGGCATCTGACGGTAAAAGAACGTGAGAAGAAGCGTGCGGATGTGGCTGCCGTCAACGTCAGCGTCCGTCATCAGGCAGATCTTGTGATAACGAAGTTTCGAGATATCGAAATCGTCCTTGCCGATGCCGGTGCCGAGCGCCGTGATCAACGCCTTGATCTCGCCGTGACCGAGCATTTTATCAAAGCGCGCTTTTTCGACGTTCAGGATCTTGCCCTTCAAGGGCAGAACGGCCTGATTCTTGCGGTCGCGGCCCTGCTTTGCCGAACCGCCTGCGGAATCGCCCTCGACGATATAGATCTCGCTCAACGCAGGATCCTTTTCCTGGCAATCTGCGAGCTTGCCCGGCAGCGTCGAAGAGCCTAAGGCAGATTTACGGACGATCTCGCGGGCCTTGCGTGCGGCCTCGCGTGCGCGAGCGGCATCGACCGCCTTGCCGACGACCTTTTTCGCCACCGCAGGATTCTGCTCAAAAAATTCACCGAGCTTTTCGTTCAGGAACGATTCGACCGGGCCTTTTACGGGCGAGTTGAGCTTGCCCTTTGTCTGCCCTTCGAACTGCGGCTGAGGTATCTTGACCGAAACGACCGCCACAAGGCCTTCGCGGACGTCATCGCCTGAGAGCGTGACCTTCGCGTTCTTGGTCATTCCCGAACTTTCCGCATACGCGTTGATCGTACGCGTCAGAGCTCCGCGGAAGCCCGACAGGTGCGTTCCGCCATCGACAGTGTTGATGTTGTTGGCGAACGAGAAGATCTTCTCGTCGTAGCTGTCGTTGTATTGCATCGACACCTCGATCGAGAGCTCGTCCGAAGTGTGCTCGAAATAGATCGGCTCCTCGTGCAGCGGCGATTTGTTGCGGTTCAGGTGCTTTACGAATTCGGCGATGCCGCCCTTGTAATAGAATTCGTGTTTTTTCTCCTCTTCTTCGCGTTCGTCGCGGATGATGATGCGAATTCCCTTATTCAAGAACGCCTTTTCACGAAGCCGCTCAGAGAGCTTGTCAAAGCTGTAAACCGTCGCTTCGAAGATCTCGGCGTCAGGCTTGAAGGTCACTTTCGTGCCGCGTTTGTTGGTCGTGCCGGTTTCCGCAAGCGGCGCGACCGGAATGCCGACGTTGAATTCCATTTCGTGCGTTCTCCCGTCGCGCCAAATTTCAAGCTTCAGCCACTCCGAAAGAAAATTCACGCACGAGACACCGACGCCGTGCAGTCCGCCCGAAACCTTGTAGGAATTCGAATCGAACTTGCCGCCTGCGTGCAGAACGGTCATCACGACCTCGGCCGCCGAACGTCCTTCCTGTTTGTGCATCCCGACGGGAATTCCGCGTCCGTTATCAACGACGGTGATCGAGTTATCCATGTGGATCGTAACCTCGATGGTGTCGCAAAACCCTGCAAGAGCCTCGTCAACCGAGTTGTCAACGACCTCGTAAACCAAATGATGCAGGCCCAGGTCACCGGTCGAACCGATGTACATCGCGGGGCGTTTGCGGACCGCATCGCGGCCCTCAAGCACAGTTATCGAATCTGCTGTATATTCTGTCTTTGCCTTTGCCAATGAATTAACCTCTAAAGCGAGCTCTAAATACTGAATCTAAACAAGTTATGCGTGTCTTTGCCGTGAGCGGGCCGTACATCGAAAGGGATGAGAAACACATGCTGCCTTCAAGTCATTATTTTACCACTTTTTGGCCATAAAACACAGCCCGAAACAAGCCTGAAACATCGAATTTATCGGGCTTCGGCCGCCCCGTGAAGGATGTCAAAGACTCTCGCTCCCGCCCCAAAACGCTCGACAAAACTCTCCTTAGACGTCGTAACAAAAGTTTGTGTCTTACCGGCGAGAAAATCGAGCAGATTTGCGATCCGCCGATAGTCGAGTTCGGCATCGATGTCGTCGATCAAAAAGAGCGGATATTCGCCGCGGGTCGCCTCAAAGACCGTAACCTCGGCAAGCAGCAGGATCAAAAGAGCGCTTCGCTGCTGGCCGGCAGAAGCGAATTTTCGCAGGTCATGCCCGTCGAAGGTGATCTCAAGATCGTCGCGATGCGTTCCTATGAGTGCGTGTCCCGCGACAAGCTCGGCCTGGACGCGAAGCTTGAGCCTCTCTTTTATCAGCTCGCCGTACGCCGAAAGATCGCCTTTCCCTTCAAGCGAAGATGCGTATCTGATCGCGACCTCTTCGCGGCCAAAGAGCCGGCGTTCGAGCACCTCGTTCAGCCGCTCGACAAAACGCACGCGGGCTCTGTGAATATGGGTTGCGAGCCGCGCCAACTGCTCGTTCCACGCCTCAAGAAGCTCGCCCGTCTTTTCGACCGTCCAGCCCTCGTCGCGAGCTGTCTGCAGCAGCGAATTCTTCTGCCGAATGACCCGCGTATAATCCGCAGCGACCTGTACAAATGGCGGGTGAAGCCCTGTGATCCCGGCGTCAAGGAAGCGGCGGCGGGCGTCCGGTGCTCCGCGGACGATCTCGAGTTCATCGGCGGTGAATCTGACAGCGAAAAGATGACCGAGATACCGTGACGCGGCCTCTTTCTTGTCATTTATCGTCAGAATTTTGAAGTTGCCGTCGATCGCAACCTGCAGCTTTCGCGTAACCTCCGGCGAATCTGCGACCTGGCCCGAAACTATCGCCAAACGCTCCCCGAACGCCACCGTCTCAGTAAGCTTCGAAGTGCGAAAAGATCGTGTCGTCGCAAGCAGATCGATCGCCTCGAGCCAATTCGTCTTGCCCTCGCCATTGGCACCAAAAAAGACATTGAGGCCGTCGCTGAAGACGATCTCACCCTTTAAGTTCCTAAAATTTGAGGCACTAACGGACTTGAGCTGCATTGCAAAGCAAAGGATAAAGTTTAGCACGCCGCAGATGCGCAGCATTGCATGCCTGCCGTTCGATCGTGAGTTTAGGGCCGAGTTCCGCATACGTTTTTGGGGGTTCGGCTTTCGCCGCCGACTTCCACCGTTCGCTATCTTAACGAACTGCCTCCGCCCGTAACAGCACAAACCGCACAGATCGACACATTCCGCACAAAATGTATCAAACCGCACAAAATGCACGATTTGCACGAAATGCACGAAATGCACAAAATGCACGTTTCTTGTGCAGCGGCCGAAAATCTGGAGAATTTGCAGCGTTAAAACTTTCTTAATATTATGGGGAATCAGCCCCGAATGTCTCCCGAAGAGACGCTCACCCCCGATCTTGAACGAAAATGCGTAACGTCCTCATCTTTCTGGCAATTCTTGCAGCTCTATGTCTGCCTGCTGCCGCGCAGAACCGCTTGCAGGTCGGCGAGCGTGCGCCTGCCTTTGCGATAGAATCGATCGACGGGAAGCAGTTCGATCTTGCATCGGCAAAAGGCAAGGTCGTGCTCGTTACGTTCTGGTCAACGAGGTGCGCGATCTGTCAGAGCGAGATCCCAAAGCTGAACGAAATGAGCGCGCGCCTTAGGGGCAAGAACGTCGAACTCGTCGCCCTTTCGATGGAGCCCGCGAGCCGGATCAACCCATTTCTCAAAAAGCATCCATTTGATTTTCGCGTCATCTCTGACAGCTTTGACGTCGTCCTTAAATACGCCGACCGCGACAAGGAAGGCAACCTCGATATGGGCTTTCCGGCCTACTTTTTGATCGATTCGCGGGGCAATATCGCATTCAAAGACAGCGGCTGGGACCACACTCAACAGCTAGAATCAAAGATCAACTCACTCCTCGCCGGACAACTCGCCTCTGCACGACAGTAACTTTCTATCCCGAAACCGCTCGTTCAAAGGCCGCCGATTCCGCCAAAGATACGAGATCAGCTAGCTTTTTTCGCGCCCGATGCGATATATTCTTAAGTTCCTCGGCCAATGCGGAGAGGTAGCCTAATTGGTAAGGCAGTAGTCTTGAAAACTACCGCGGGTGACCGCTTGCAGGTTCGAGTCCTGTCCTCTCCGCCATTACTTATCCTCTAGTAGCAATGGAATTTAGCCCGTACAATGGCGTCGTAAAACTGTGCATTCAGGGCATGGTGATGGACGACCGCGACCGCTCGCAAGAAGCAAGCAAGCTATTCCAACAAGCTTGGAACGAAGCTAGCGACGATCATGAAAGATTCCTCGCCGCGCATTTCATCGCTCGGCATCAGAAAGATGTTGCCGACAAATTACGCTGGCTCGAAACAGCACTGCAGCTTGCGGTAAAGGTAAACGACGACACTGTTCGGGCGGCGTTTCCTCCGCTGTATTCGAGTATCGCAGAATGCTTCGAGGAGTTGGGCGAGCGTGACGCGGCAAAGGAGAATCATGAGCTGGCAGGTTCTTTCGACGGCGAACCGACTGACAAAGGGCCGTTCTATCACGGGACGAAAGCCGATCTGCAGGTCGGCGATCTTCTGACGGCCGGGAGCGAATCCAACTACCAGGCCGAACTCGTGATGAATCACGTCTATTTCACCGCCCTCGCAAATGGTGCCGGGCTTGCCGCGAGCCTGGCAAAAGGCGACGCACGCGAACGCGTCTATATAGTCGAACCGACCGGCGGCTTTGAGAACGACCCGAACGTTACGAACAAAAAATTTCCCGGCAATCCGACACGCTCATATCGGAGCACCGCACCGCTAATGATCGTCGGCGAACTAACCGATTGGGCAAAACAAACACCCGACAACCTCAACGAATGGCGCGAAAAACTCGCTAAAGGCGAAGGCAAGATCATAAATTAAATTCTCTAAGGGAAATCGAGGACGGAAGGCTGATTGTTGGTTTCCCATTACCAATACTTATGATGTATTCGTAAGACAAAGCGAAGATAATGGACATTCAGAATAAAACAATCTGGCAACAAGCGTGTGGCGACACCGACCGAAATTATTCAAGTGTGTGCCTTGATTGGGACGTGATTCTCAACGGTCCCGGCTACGCCGGTCCATATCCCGACTGTGACCCTAAACTCAAACATGACGGATGTAGTTCAAAAAAGCGAACCGACCTTAAGCGTTTTGCGGTTCAAATGAAGGACGGAGACATTGTTGTTTTGCGCCTTGGCACTTCTGAGGTACTAGCTGTTGGCGTTATCGTTGGCGACTACCAGTGGAGTGAGACCTTCGGTGACATTGACGGCTGGGAGTTACAGCATTTCAGAAGAGTGAGATGGGTTTGGAAAGCTGCCAGATCACCGACGAAGTTTAGCAAGTATGCCTTAAAGCAAGGTGACACAACCCAGGAACTGACATCTGATGAAGTAAAACAATGGTTAGTGAGTTTATCATTTCCCGACACTGACATGAACAGACCATTAGCAGAACTTCCAACTTCTGAACCTAAACGAATATCTCACGAAGAAATCGGCGAATATTTATTTGAACAAGGCGTGTCAAGCAATTCAATTGAGACCTTGATAAAAGAATTTGATGAACTCATACGAATTGCAAAATGGTATAAAGACGAAAGTGCACCCTCGGAATTTGAAACTGTTGCATATTTAGTTGTTCCAATTCTACGAGCACTCGGTTGGACACCTCAAAAAATGGCAATTGAATGGAGAAATGTTGACCTTGCCTTATTTGACCAACTTCCAAGAGATGACAAAAACTTAGCTGTGGTTGTAGAAGCAAAAAAGAAGGGAAATTCTTGCTTAACAGCCAAAAGCCAAGCACAAGGCTATGCACAAGGTAAAGACAATTGTAAACGACTTATCGTAACTGACGGACTTCGATACGGCACATACTTGAAGGAAGACAACGAGTATAGGCTTAAAGCTTACTTTAATATTCTAAGTTTGACAGATGCTCACCCGATCTATAAATGCGGGGGAGTAAAAGAAGCATTACGCATAATGACACCTGAATGGAGAGGATAAACCGTTAGTCCTAAAGCCCGACTGCCTTTGCGTCCCAAACCGTTGCGGCTTCGTTGAGCAGAACCCTCTTTAGAATAGAAAGATGAATTCGCTACTAACAGACGATGTCCGAGAGAACTTTTTAATTCGCCTTTATTTTGACGACAGCAAAGGTTTTTACAATGCGGGAATAAAGAGAGCATTTTTAGATTTTTGTAGAACGTTGAAGATAAAAGATGACATGAGAGCCAAGCATAAAAACAATGCTGAAAAGTTTCTTTTGTGCAAGCTAGCTAAACTGATAACAAAGAAATTTGTAGACCAAAGTGACTTTGACAAATTCCATAAAGCAACTTGTGAACAACTTTTAAAAGAATGGAACGAACTCACAATTGGCCAGGCTCAAAAATGGATAAACATGACTTTGAAATACTGGTTATTATTTGGCGACAAGAGGATAAACGGAATCGACTTGAACGCAAAATATTTTCATATACCAATTGACAGTTATGTTCAAAAAGGAATGTTCGACGAAAAACATCCGCGTCCTTGGAGTAAAATTCACAATTACGAAACATATATGAGCTACCAAGAACGACATAGGAATAAGCAAACAGGAAATTATCCAATAATTGACGAGTGCAACTTCTTTAGCAGCTATCAACCGTAATCAATGCATTATGCCAGCCTTCGTTCTTATCGTTCCTTAGCTCGATAGCCTCTCCCCGGTGACTCACTTGTTCGCGTCCGCTAACTTCCTAACCGACATTCCTTGCCTGAGATCGCGTTCTAGCCTAAACTCTTTTATGAATGAGCATTCATTCACCTACCTGAGAGTAACAATATGGCGAGAGCGGCGAAGCAGGCGAAGAATTCAGTTGCGGATAAACGCGAAGCGATCCTGCGCGCGGGCGTAAAGGTCTTTGCGGCGAAAGGTTTCTTTAATTCGAAGGTGGCGGATGTCGCCAAAGAGGCGGGCGTTGCCGACGGCACGGTCTATCTGTATTTCAAGGGAAAGGACGACATTCTTCATTCGATCTTCGACCGTGCAATGGCGGAGTTCATCGCCGATGGGCGCCGCGAGCTTGAGAGATCGGACGATCCCGCGGATCAGCTTGCGAAGATCGCAGACGTGCATCTTTCGCGTCTCGGTGCGGATCGTTCGTTGGCGGTGGTTTTCCAGATCGAGCTTCGCGGCTCGACAAAATTCATGGAAGCGTTCTCAGCCGCCGCCTTCGCTGAGTACTTAGAGATCATACGCAAGACGATCGAGAGCGGCCAAAAAAGCGGTGTTTTCCGCAGCGATGTGAAACCGATCATCGCCGCCAAAATGTTCTACGGCGCTTTGGATGAGATGGTAACGAACTGGATCCTCTCAAAAAAACCGTATCCGCTCGAACCCCTCGCAGGCGAGGTCGTCAAGGTCTTTCTCGGAGGGCTGAAGGCATAATGGCAGGCTCATCCCACAGCTATAAGATCGACAAACCTGTATCGAACCTTCGCGGCAAACCGCTTTTTGAGAATGAACCGCCGACGCTTCCTGCTCTCTTTATCTACGCCGCCGAGAAGTTCGACCGTGAGGACGCACTCAACTACAAGCGTGACGGCGTATGGAACCGCATCTCATCCTTCGAGGTGGTTCGGCGGGCCGAGAATATCGCACTGGGGCTCTATGACATCGGCATCCGCAAGGGCGACCGCGTTGCGATCTTCGCGGCAAATTCGCCTGAATGGACCTTAACCGATGCGGGCTGTCAATTTGCGGGCGTGATCGACGCACCGATCTATACGACGCTATCTGCGAGCCAGGTCAAATACATTCTTGACGATTCATCGTCGAGGGTGTTGTTCGTGGACACGCTCGCAGCTTTTGAACGCGTAAAGGACGTGGTGGCTGAATGCGGTTCTGTCGAGCATATCGTCTTCTTCGATGCCCCGGACGATGCTCCGGCAAATGCGATCTCGCTCACCGATCTTGAAGTTCGCGGCGGCGAACTCCGCAAACATGAACCCGATCTGATCGCCGCACTCGCAAATGCCGTCGAACCGGACGACACAGCGACGCTTATTTATACGAGCGGAACGACCGGCGAACCAAAGGGCGTGATGCTCTCGCATACGAATCTGATCTCAAATGCGATAGATGCCAGCAACCAACTCGCATTTTCGCCGGCTGATGTATGCCTTTCGGTCCTGCCGCTTTCGCACGTTTTCGAACGCACGGGAATGTATCTCTATTTCGTGAACGGCATGGCGGTCTATTATGCCGAATCGGTCGAGAATGTTCCCGATAATCTGAAGGAAGTCCGCCCGACGATCATCTTGGGCGTCCCGCGGATCTTCGAAAAGGTATTTGAGAAGGCAAGATTGAAGGCCGCACGGTCGAGCCCGATAAAGGAGCGGATCTTCGATTTTGCGATCGATGCCGCAAAACGGTTCGCTCGTGCTAATGAAGAAGGCAACGTATCGTTCGGCCTTAAGGTCCGGCACGCACTTGCCGAGAAGCTCGTTTTGAGCAAATTTCGCGAATTCTTCGGCGGGCGTCTTCGTTACTGCATCACGGGCGGCGCCGCCCTGGCCGACGAGATCTATCTGATCTTCACCGGTGCGGACATCGCGATAATGCAAGGCTACGGAATGACAGAGGCTTCACCCGTCATCTCGGCGAACAGCCCCGGGTCCAAACGTATTGGAACGGTCGGCGTTGCGATCCGGAATGTTCGGGTACGGATCGCTGACGACGGCGAGATCGAACTTATGTCGCCGGGCGTTATGAAGGGATATTTCAACAAGCCCGAGGCCACCAAAGAGGTGTTCACGGCTGACGGCTGGCTGCGGACCGGCGACATCGGACGCATCGACGAAGACGGCTTTCTCATCATCACAGACCGCAAGAAGGAGCTTTTCAAAACTTCGGGCGGCAAATATATCGCGCCTTCGCCGATCGAGCAGATGATCCGTTCATCGAAGTTCGTCAACCAGGTCGTGCTCGTCGGCAACGAACGAAAGTTTCCCGCTGCGCTCATCGTTCCGAATTTCGAGATGCTCGCTTCCTACGCGGAGTTAAAAGGGCTTGATCTTGAAACGCCTGCGGAATTTTGCCGCAGCGAAAAGATCCTCGACCTTTTCGAGCGTCAGGTGGCGGAGGCGACAAGTTCCCTTTCGCAATACGAAAAGGTCAAGAAGATCGCGCTTATCGAGAACGAGCTAACGGTCGAGAACGGCGAACTCACGCCAACGCTGAAAGTGAAAAGACGCGTCGTCGATGAACTCTATCATTCAACGATCGACGCGCTTTATCACGAGTAAGCTGACTCTAAGTCATCTAAGTTAGGTTTCGAAGCTGGCGTGCGTTAGGTCCTATTCGTACATAGGTGGCCAAAAGAAAGGGTGGCCGCGAATGCACAAAATAAAAACTTGGCCTAATAGAGCACGCGTGTGCCGAGGCCGTTGCCGACGCTTGAGAGGGCCGTGCGGCTGGCTCCTGTCACGATGTCGAGGATCGTCTGTGCGATGCTCTTCTTGCTCTTATCGACCTCAACGATGTCATACGGTTCGAGCATAACGTCCTTCTGCTCGCCCTTCTTTATCAGATCGTAATTCGCAGAAATGATCTCGCGGTCCTTTGAGCCTTTCTTGAGGCGATAGATCTTTATGTCTTTCGTTTTTGCTTCGCGTCGGACGCCGCCGATCTTCGCGATCGCCTCGGTAAGCGAAAGTCCGCCTTCCTTTAGGAAAACTCCTTGCGGCTGAACGACCTCGCCGGTGATATAGACGGGCGGTGCCTTCTGGACGACGATCACGTCGCCCGGATAGATGATCGGGTTTGCCTCATCAAGGCCTTGCTTGATCTCATTCAGGCTGAAGACGCGCGACGGAACATCGCCGGGATCGCCTGTCAAACTCTTCCAGTTCGCATCTTCGTCGCGGGCCTTATCGCACAGCGGCGGCTGGGTCCGAAAGACCTGCACGGTTCCGCCGGCCTGCTCCGTAACATCGCCCGAGAATGCGATCAGTTCCAGCAGCGTCGCCTTTCGCATCAGAACGACCTGCTGCGGCGTGCGCACTTCGCCGTAGATAGTTGCCGGCGGACGGCTCTTGCGCTCGGTAACCCGAAGGCTAAGCTGCGGATTGCGGAGATATTTCGCGAGCACATCGTTGACCTCTTTGCGAAGGCCGCGTTCCGATTGGCACTTTGCGACAACAGGCGCGTCCGAGAAAGGAACCTGAATCTGGCCGTTCTCATCGACGGTCGCAACAAAATCGAATTGCGGTTCGCCGAGCACCTTTCCCGTGATCTCGTCGCCGGGACCGATAAGATAGCCTTCCGAATCGACCTGCGGCTTCGGCGTCTGTGAAAAGGCCGCGAACGTCATTATGGCTATTGTAAAAATGGCGATTATTGCTTTCATTTGCTTATTAACACGAGAAACGCGGCTTCCTAAACGCGGCAATTTTCGAGCATAACGCAAGATGCCCCAAATAAACAATGCTTTTCGTGCCACAAAGCACGGCGTGATAGCCTATTGACACGGCATTTTTTGCAGGGTAACTTCCTAAACATCGGGCATTTTACCGGTCTTTTCTGAAAAAAATGTCCCCGGGCATGCGGTAAATGAAGCAAAAAGAGGAACCTGAGAGCAGCAAATTTTGGTTTCTAAGGCGTCCGTTTCAGTTTTTGGCGGACGTGCTTGTTCTATCTGCTGCATTTTTTATTGCCTATTTGCCGGCGATCAATATGCGGCTCGGCGAATTTTACGCCGACACGGCCCTGCGTCAGCTGCCGCTTGTAGTTCTTGTCCAGCTCTCGGCCCTCTTTGTCGTCGGTGCGTATTCGCTGATATGGCGATATGTCAGCATCGAGGATATAAAGGTCTTCATAAAAGCCGCAGTGATCTCGCTCGCGGTTCTGCTGCTTTTGAGATTCGCTCTGAGCTATTCGTACTTCGATCTCTGGCAGATCCCTGTCTCGGTCGTCCTCATCGATATGATGATGGCTTTCGGCGGATTGTTGGCTTTAAGAATTCTCCGCAGGTTCTTTTACGAACTTGACGAGAAGAATCGCCTCACGGCCGGACGCAAACGCGGCAAGCGCAAGCCGACTCTCATCGTCGGGGCCGGCCGTATGGGCGCAACTCTCGTAAAGGAGATCCAAGGCCGTGCGGACTCGGACTTCGACGTTCGCGGATTTGTTGACGACGACACGCGGAAGATCGGCGGCAGCGTCAATCGCGTAAAGGTCATCGGCGGAACCGACCGCCTGCCGAAGCTCGTCCACGAACTCGACATCAAGCAGGTCGTTCTTGCGATCGATCATGCGAACGGCAAGGACATTCGGCGAATAATGGATATTTGTTCGTCCATTCCGGTAAAAGCGCAGATCGTCCCGAGCCTTGAGGAGATCGCGCACGGCCGCGTCAATGTTACGCGTCTTCGCGACGTCGAGATCGAGGATCTTCTCGGACGCGAACCCGTCGAGCTTGACGACAAGAACCTGGGCGATCTTCTCTCCGGACGCACCGTGATGGTTACAGGTGCGGGCGGTTCGATCGGCTCGGAACTTGTGCGTCAGATCAGTAATTATCAGCCTAAGAAAGTGCTTCTCGTCGAGCGTTCGGAATATATGCTCTTTGAGATAGGCCGCGAGGTCGCAAAGACCTTCGACGAACTCGAATTCATTCCGCTTATCGCCGACATTTCGGACGAACCGCGTATGCGCGGCATTTTCGCGGAGTATCGGCCGGAGGTTATATTCCACGCGGCAGCACACAAACACGTTCCGTTGATGGAGCAAAATCCGGTCGAGGCGATCAAGAACAATGTGCTTGCAACGCGTCTTGTCGGCAGTCTTGCGGGCGAGTTCAACGCGAACGCTTTCGTTATGATCTCGACGGACAAGGCCGTAAATCCGACCTCTGTGATGGGCGCGTCAAAACGCATCGCCGAGATCGTCGTGCAAGACCTGAACCAAACCTACGAGACGAAATTTGTCGCGGTCAGATTCGGCAACGTGCTTGGGAGCGCAGGCTCGGTCGTTCCGATCTTTCGCGAACAGATCGAGAAAGGTGAACCGATCACCGTTACGCATCCCGAAATGACGCGTTACTTTATGACGATCCCCGAGGCGTCGCAGCTCGTGCTTCAGGCCGGCGCGCTTGCTCTTGACGGCGGCGAGATCTTTATTCTCGATATGGGACGGCCGGTCAAGATCCTCGATCTCGCCGAAGATATGATCCGTCTCTCGGGCCTCGTTCCATACGAAGACATCGACATTCAGTTTACGGGGATCCGCGACGGCGAAAAGCTCTTCGAAGAGCTTGAGATCACGGGCGAGCATCTGCTGAAAACGCGGCATCCGAAGATCTTCATCGGCAAGATCGCTGAGTTTTCCCGAATGCAGGTAAAAGCCATCATCGATGAGTTCTCCGCCGCGGTGAATGAGAACAGCGAGTCGCGGATACGTTCGGCATTCAACGAATTCCTGCCGGAAGCGACGGTCCTTCAGACGGATACTCCGGCCGGCCAACGACAGGCCGAGATCGCTGATCCCTCAGGCTCTCCCGCAAAGTTAAAGCTCGCGGACAAACCGACCTAAATTTTCGAAAATGGCAATTCTCGTAACCGGCGGTGCCGGGTATATCGGCAGCGTAACGGTCGAAGCTCTCGAAGCAGAGGGCTTTGACGTCGTCGTCGTCGATAATCTAAGCCGCGGGCATCGCGAAGCCGTCGCGGATCACACGCCGTTCTACGTCGGCAATATCGGCGACCGCTCCGTTATCCGACGCATACTCAACGAACACCCGATCACGGCGTGTATGCATTTTTCGGCATTCGCATACGTTGGCGAGTCGGTCGAAAAGCCGCAAATGTATTTCGAGAATAATTTTGTCCAGACGGCCGCCTTGCTCGACGAGTTGATCGCGGGCGGCGTGATGCGATTCGTATTCTCCTCGACCTGCGCGACATACGGCGAACCGCACACGATCCCGATCGATGAAAAGCATTCGCAGAACCCGACTAATCCTTACGGCTGGTCAAAACTCTTCGTCGAGCGAATGTTGTCGGCGTATGACAACGCGTACGGCCTGCGCTTCGTCGCTTTGAGATACTTTAATGCCGCCGGTGCGACCGCGACACGCGGCGAACGCCACGACCCGGAAACGCACCTCATTCCTCTCGCTCTTAAGGCCGCGGCGGGCGAGATCGAACAACTTTCTATCTTTGGCGACGATTATCCTACGCCGGACGGCACAGCCATTCGCGATTACATACACGTGAGCGACCTTGCAAAGGCGCACGTGCTCGCCGTCTCGTATCTTGAAAATGGCGGTGAAAGCGACTTCATCAATCTCGGCAACGGCGACGGCTATTCGGTTCGTGAGATCGTCGATGTCGTCTCGCGTGTCGTCGGCCGCGATGTCCCCGCAAGTCTCGAACCGCGTCGCGCAGGCGACCCTTCGCGGCTGATAGCGGACGCCTCCCGGGCAAAGACCGTCCTCGGCTGGCAACCCGAATTTCCCGACCTCGAATCGATCATCCGAAGCGCCCACCTTTGGCGAGCAAGGTAAAAGCGATAGTTTCTCGCAGGCTACCGACTCGCAAATTCCTGTCTTTTCAGAATAATGTGGCAGACTAGGAAAATACCTAAGAGATGAGTCAGAACAATGAGCCAACTTACCCCAAACCATACGTCCGGACGCGTTGCATCAACAATTGGAACAATATTCTCCGCGCGGGGCAGGAGGTTTCCAAAATGAGTCGGAGCTAAGACAACGGAAACATAGCCGGGAGAGTACGCTCTGATCAGGTTGCAGAGAAAGTAAACAAAAAGCGGACAGGAAGCTCCAATCAGAAGCGACCGGGACAATATCGTAAGAAAGGTAGCCACGCTTGAGTACCAAAAGATGAATGCGAAGGTCGAAAGCATTCGCCGCAGGGACTCCCGAAGATTCTCCGGATCTCCCAAGAACTCGGTGAACGACATAGGCGTATTCAACCAGTACGCTCCGAACAGAGTACAAATGTGCAAGATCGCCACGACGAAAAGGAAGAGGTAGCAGACAAAAACCATTAACGCAATCAGTTTTCCGGCTAAGAGGCGAAGCCTAAGTGGAGATCTAGGCAGTATCATCTTCCAGGTGTCAAGGTGGTAATCGCTTCCGACAACGAAAGCTGTGATCGTAGGCAAAAGAATGAGGGCTATGGTGTGACTTATGGATAATGACGAGAGTAGTGACGCAGGAAAAGCAAAATCATCCTGGTAGGCCTTCACCGCTTGGGCCCGATCCGAGCCAAATATCGCGATGAACCGAAATACGAGAAAGAGAAGAACGCAAAGGATGGTTATTGCGCTGAAAATGAGATTGCTCCGGTTGTAGAAAATTCGCCGAAGTTCAGCGCGGACAAGGTTAAACATAGTCTAGATATCTTGAGTTCCGATCACAGCATAAAAGACTTCTTCCAGAGTGCGAGACTTGACAAATACTTCATGAATGTCGATATTCTCACCCGCTAAATACCTAACCAAAAGTGGGATCTCATCATACCCGATCGCTAGCTCGATCCCCGGCGGATCATCCACCTTTCGAAAATGCCGGTTCGGAAAATACCGTGCAACTACTCGATAGACGGACTCTATCGGGAATCCGCGCACACATACCTTGTTGTTCGTAAGAAGTTCGGCAAGGGTACCTTGCACGCAAACTCTGCCGTCGTTCAAAAAAAGCACTTCATCACATGTGTGCTCCACTTCAGCTAGAAGGTGGCTGGTTACAAAAACCGTCCTCCCCTCATCGTCAGCAAGCCGGCGTATTAACCCTCGCATATTCGAAATACCCTCAGGATCCAACCCATTGGTCGGTTCGTCGAGAAAGACCACTTCAGGGTCACCAATAAGGGCCGCAACAACAGCGAGCCTTTGCTTCATCCCGAGCGAGAAGCCATCAACTTTCTGCTCCGACGCGAATAGTAGTCCATGCCGATCTAGAGCCGAAAGTAGTTGCTCACGCGACATAGATATCCCCGCATAATCAGCAAGTGTTCGCAGAGTTTGGAGGGCTGAGAGATTCGGAAAATAGGTCGGTGTTTCCACCACTGCGGCGATCCTAGAAGCGACCGATGCAAACTGCTTCCTAGCATCTAGGCCAAGGATCGATATCTCGCCGGCGTCCGGTCGTATCAGACTGAGCAGCATTCGAATCGTTGTGGTCTTACCTGCGCCGTTTGGACCGAGAAAACCAAAGACAGTACCCGATCGAACGTTGAAACTCACATGATCTACGACGTTTCTATTACCGTAGGATTTTGTTAACGATCTAATCTCGATTGCATTCATTGCCCAAGAGGGGGCGGCATCCTCGCACCAGATTACCAAGCGCGAGGATGCCAACCACATCATCAGCAATCCGATGATATTGAACAGCAGTAGAAGCACATATACCAATCATAGTGCTCATAACACCAGAACGTACACTCGCCAAATGGAGGATCGGAAAGCTCACTTAGTTCTTTAAGCTTAACTGAATCCTTCTTAATAAGCAAGATATTCGTATCGGCTCCACCATCGAGGGCGGCCGAAAGCGTGGAGTCCGCCAAGCGCTTAATCGACAAACTAGTCGACAACGTGGCGTCGCCAAAATGTCGGTATGCGTCTGCGAATTTGAAGTCACCCGTTTCCGTCGAGACACCCTTGAAAATGTACCCTGAGAGATATTTGCCTTCTTTATCTCTTATTGCTACTGCTAGCTTTCCTGTTGATTCCACAAAGAGCAGTTCGATCTTTTGGCCGTCAGCAAGTCTGCCGTAAAACGCGGTGACGTTTGTCTTGGCGACTGTTGCTCTGCCAATTGCTAACGCGGTAAACACAACAGCGAATGTTGTGAACACTGTAAAAATGCTCTTCTTCATCTGATTCTCCTTTTGAATTGTCGAGAAACAAGCGTTCCGAAGGTGATGGAGGAAACGGAACCAGGATTCTCGTCCACGATAATGGAACGAAGCGGGCCATCTCCAAACGCCGGCGAAATATCCGGCAAGTTTGGATCCATCGTGAAGAGCGCTTCGATCAAATGCGACTGCAACTCGATGGTTTTATCGCGCTTATTAAAGCCGAGTCCGCACCACCAAGCTCAGCCCCCATGGACCTTGATAGATATCGCGAGTTTACGTCCCTCCTTTTTAGAATGTCAAGCTCAAAACGCGGTGGCCTCAAATTCATCAGCTCCACATCAAACTCTTCAGCCTTAGCCTTTCTACTTTGAATTTGAGGCGGCGGCGTTAGAATAGAGCTATGCCCGAGCCGAATCGAACACGTCAACGCATCTCTCGAAAAGCTGCATCGTTCACAGAATCCGTCATTCGCGAGATCAGCCGCGAGGCTGTTAAATACGGCGCGGTGAATTTGGGTCAGGGATTTCCCGATTGGGAAACTCCGCAGGAGATAAAGCAGGCGGCGATCGACGCCGTTCTCGCCGATCATAATCAATACGCAGTAACCTGGGGCGTTAAGGAATTCCGCGAGGCCATTGCGAGAAAGACGATGGCTTATCTTGGCCTCGACATCGACCCCGAGAGCGAGATCACCGTAACTTGCGGTTCGACCGAAGGGATGATCGCCGCGATGATGGCGACGGTCGATGCCGGCGATGAGGTCGTGGTTTTCGAGCCGTTCTATGAGAATTACGCACCGGACGCAATTCTTTCGGACGCGACGCCGCGTTACGTGCCGCTCTATCGCACCGAGGAAGGGTTTGTCTTTGATAAAGAGCAGCTTGCCGCCGCATTCAACCCGCGAACACGTGCGATCATTCTCTGCCATCCGAATAATCCGACCGGCAAGGTTTTCACGCGGGACGAACTCGAATTCATCGCCGATCTTTGCCGCACCCACAACGCGTATTGCTTCACAGACGAGATCTACGAGCACATTATTTACAGCGTCGATGGGCAGGCTCCCGCACCGCACGTTTCGATCGCCACGCTGCCCGGAATGCGCGAGCGGACGGTGATCGTAAATTCGCTTTCAAAGACGTATTCGGTTACGGGTTGGCGCGTCGGCTATTGCATCGCACCCGAAGACCTAACGTCGGCGATCCGCAAGGTGCACGATTTTCTAACCGTCGGTGCGGCAAATCCTCTGCAGCGTGCCGGAGCTTTCGCGATGAGCTTGCCGCCGGAATATTACACCTCGCTCGAAAAAGAATATCGCCGCAAGCGCGACTTCCTCGTGCCCGTGCTGCGCGAGGCAGGATTCCACTGCGACTATCCGGAAGGCGCGTACTATGTGATGGCAGACATCTCGGAGTTCGGCTTTGCGAATGACATCGCATTTACCTCACACCTCGTGCGCGAGATCGGCGTCGCGGCAGTGCCCGGTTCGTCATTTTACAGCGACGAGACAAAGGGCTCGCAGCTCGTCCGCTTCTGCTTCTGCAAACGTGACGAAACCCTCGAAGCCGCCGCCGAACGCCTCGCGAAGTTAAAGTAGGATGGGAACTTTCCTGCACTTCCTTCCGGCCTTCCACTGTAAACGATCGGCATCTACTGATGTCGTGTTTGTAATAAGCCAATCTCGTTTATCCAGATGCTATTAAAAAATGCTTGACAAAAGCTGTTGGGGGGGGGGCATACTCTGGCAATCGGAACTCTTACAGACTCAATTCCTCCCATGCTTTGTCCTGACAGGGACTTTTCTCATCTAGCATGGAGGCGAAATGGTACGACAAAAACTCACCCTCACCTGGCAGCATTATCTAATTGCAGGATTGATTTTTTCAACAGTTTTGATTCTTTGTGCTTTTGCGACAGATTTCGTAGGGGCCGCATCTTCAACTGCCACAATCACCTCGACATTGGAAAAAACCCGATCTGGCGGTGATCACGCCGGGAAGCCGAGTCCGACACCAACTCCGGAAGTTCTCCACAAACTCGTCGGATCCTACTACCTAACAAACGAAAATATTGATGCGAAGTTACTTTTGAACAACAAGGGGAACGAACCGCTCGAAGTTCGGCCGACGTTATACAACAAGAATGGTCTCGAGTTTACCCCTAATCCTGTTGTTGTCGCGCCGCAGTCCTTCCGATTAGTTAGCTTGAACGATTGGGCCGCCCTAGCAGGTGACAGTTTCAAGGCAGGAAATATTAGGCTTCTCCATATTGGGAAGGATCTTGTCTTGGGCGCACAAATATACTTAACGGATCATGCCCGAAGCCTTATCTACGAAGAGAAGTTAGCAGAACTTGGCAAGTTTGATTCTCGTGTACAGGAAGCAGTTTGGTGGATGCCGTCGAGAGACGCAGAAGTTCGAGTTGTGCTTACCAACACGTCCGATGAGCCGCTCTCTCTTGTCGGAAGGCTGGGAAGGAAACCTGATATTGTCAGTAACGAGGGTTTTCTACAGCTTGCGCCGCACGCAACGAGGATCATCGACTTTCAGAATGACTTTCCGGGAAGTGCTCCTTTTCTAAATTCCGACGTTATTTCTCTATCAATCGAGCACTCGGGACCTAGCGATGCTCTAATGGCACGAGCTTTAGTTTACGAAAGGGCGAAAGGCTATTCGAATGCTGTCCAGTTTTCGAATCCGGCTCGTGGCAGATCGAGCGAGTATCAAGGCGTCGGTTTCCAGATAGAAGATATTATGGGATCGCCGATGAGGCCCGTTATAGGTGCAAGGAATGTTGGTCCCGGAACAGCGACAGTTTCGATGCGAGTTCCCTACACCCGAGTAGATGGTACTCGCGGTAATATCGTCTTGGCCCCGGAGCAGTTTGGTCCCGGGGAAATGCGTTTGCTGAACGTTCAAAGGATCATTCAACGGTCGCATCAGGAGCAGATCGCCGTTGCAAGCCTTGAGGTAACCTATGATACGGCACCAGGCTCGGTTCTCGTCAATGCTCATTCTGTAAGCAATGACCATGATCAAGTTTTTCGGGTTCCGATGTGGGATCCCTTGGCTCAACGCAGCCCGACCGGTGGATATCCTTGGCGGCTCGAAGGCACCTCTGTGACCCAAACATACATCAAAAACATTACCGACACCGAAGAGGACTATGTAGCCTTTCTCGTGTGGCAAAATGGTGGAATGTATATGCTGGGCCGAAAGAGCGTCGCCTCTCACGAGACGGTAAATATTGATGTAAAGCGCCTACGTGACGAACAGGTTCCTGATGTGAACGGGCAAACGATCCCGCTAAACATTTCTAGCGGACAGTTGCAGTGGACCTTACTGCGAAAGGACTCGTTTCCCGACGAAGATGCACGGGCGAATCTCTCTCTATTGGGGCGGTCGGAACAGGTAGATATCACGAACGGCATAGCAACAAACTACTCCTGTCAAAACTGCTGCGTTGGAGACCACGTTGGAGGATATGTATCGCCAAGTACGCTCGAGATTGAATACGGACAATCCGCGAACTTTCAAGCGTACGAGATGGCAGAAACGTGCTACGGCTTTCCGTATGTTTACCCGACCGGAGCAAACTGGACCAGTTCTAATGCCGGAATGGGGCAGGTAAGCGGCGGATCGATCACTCCACAAGCCGCAGGGCAAACAAATATCTCCGCTTCCTGGCAAACCCAAAATTCATTTGTAGAGCCGTGTCCGCCCGGAGGCGGCGAGCCAATGTTTACTTTCGATGCAATAGCGGCTACCTGCAGTAGTTCTCGCTCAGGCGGACCGAGAATAGACGAAGAACAGTTCACCGAAACGGCACAAATCAACTCTCTGCTCATCCCGGAATGCGGCGTCTGTCAAACCCATATGTTTACGACCTCACCGCCGGCGGCTACGTTGACGGTGAAGCCGAAGGTAAGAATTACAGGTCCCAGTAGTACTAATGACGGTAGTAGTGTTACTTTTTCATCCACAGTCGAAGGCGGAACGCCCTCCAGTTACCTTTGGACGGCAACTTGGCCAGCCGCAGCCGGCAACAATCCAAAGGTCACGTTTGGCTCGAACAATGCCGCTTCAACGAGCGCGGATGCCCATTGGTTCGCTCTTCCAAATGATGCCTGCACTGCGTCGAGAGACAGTACTTACGAGATAAAGCTGGCTGTAACCGTCAATGGTCAGTCGACCGATAAGAAACAAGACTATACGGTGATGGTGCCGTGGGATCCTGCGGGAGTTACCAAGGCCACCCCGACGATAGTCGGCGGTCCTATAATCAGCTTCGACCCAGCGGCTGGAGTGTGGCGCGTAACTGATATCGGAACTCTCGCATACGTTTCAAATGTATCTAAGACTATTACTGTTCCAGCTGCTAGCCAGTTCTACGCAAAAACGGATGCGCACGAAAGCAAGCATGTCCAACAATGGGACGTCACTGGCCTAAGGGGGCAGTATTATAATCCGGCCACATTCTACGCCCGAATTAGCAATTTTACGGCACCTACTTCGCAAGCATTAATACAAATGCTTGAAGCCGAGTTGAGTACGTTCTTAAGAGAGGCTAAACGGTCCGCCGATCGCAAGTGTAACCAAGCTGAGATCGAGGCTTTTGGGGTTTCGGATCCTCTTAACCCTCAATACATTTATCAAATATGCGACCGTACCACCTTTCCCAATTGTTGATATCACGAGGCAACCGAGATGGGTAAAATTTTATATTTTGTTGTATTCGCACTTGCCGTGTTCGCCGGTGGAACGTTTCGGCTCGGGGGATGGTCGTCAACAAACGGCTCGACTGAAAAGGTTGATCCGAGCGGAAAGACGGTTGCATACTCATCTACCGAAACTTTTGCGAATGACGCCAGTCCCTTTTATGCAATTGCCAAGAGCGAGGAACAATCGATCTACAAATATATTTCAAACAGTGACTACGTGGTTACCGCGAAGCTCGTAAAGACCGATGTCATAGGCAAGGTGCACAAGAAGGCAGAACTTGACCTTAGCGACTATGTTGCTGCGTGGATTTATACATTTAAGGTCGAAAAGCTCTTGTTTACGCGAGAAAATCCTTCGGATACAACTCTCGCGGATAGGCAACTAGAGACATTTAAAATGATCGCCAGAAATGGGGAAATTCGCGAAATGTATGATGACGGAGACAAGTTCTTGTTTTTCCTGAAGAAAATACCTGCGGATGATCCGGAGTTTGGGGGGCTCGAACTAGATAAAAACACAAAATATTATCGTGTATATTCCGGCGCTCAGGGAGAATCTATATTTCCCGGGCCGGGCGATCCTATGCACGGAAAGAACTCAGTTGGACGTATTGACGTCGCGAACGCACACTGGGCCGTCTTGATCGAACAAATAAAGGTGCTATGCAAAGCATTGACCTCAGGCAGTAAGGAAACGGTCTTGATCAATCTCCGAAATTTGGCAGATTCGACCAACGACGAGGTTGTTAGAGAGAATGCCGTCTATGCTCTCTCGGAGTTGCAAAAGCGAGCAAATTCTCCCACTCCCTAGATTCGCCTGTCGTTCAGAAAGTTGTTGAATTCACGCTTTGAGCGATCTTCCGCCGCCGAACGCCTCGCAAAATTACGCTAGAGCGACGGTAGGAACGCGGAATCGAGCAAACAGAGGGCAGAATTTCAACCACAGAGGACACAGAGGTATTGCCGAAGTCCGAGCGATACGCATGACCAATACCGTCTCTAGTGCGACATCGCTAATAGACATCCTTTGGCCGTCATCTTACGCCCTTGCTGACGAGCGTGCTTCTGTCAGTCAGTCCTCCGAGAGGTCTTTGCTGGTGTCGATGGCCGGTTCCAGGACGCGGACGATCTTTATCAACTCTGCCTCATTTCTCGCGGTCGGCATTCGCCCATTCTCGAAACTAATATGAACCTCTACCTTGCCGATCCTGTAGCGTGCTACTACCCAAGTCATCTTGGCAGATGAGCTACCGAACTTAAAAATGACCCCTTCGTCTCCGACATTCGGCATCGGGAACATTCCGCCCATCTGCATCAGATCATTTCCTAAGATATATCCCATCTTTGCTGCCTCAACGTCGGGATAGACATTAACATGCACGATAAGGCTGTCATTCGCGATCTTTCGGCTCCTAAATGAGTGCGCCGTACCAACACTGGCGGGGGGCCTGTCTCCTCCGCAACTGACCATCTTATATGCACCAACCAAGGCAAGGTCTGGTCTATTCTCGTACATCTCACGAATGATTCGGGTGCGAATCGAATCGAGATGGCAGTACGCAGGCATAAGCTCGTCTTGGGTAAAGCGGCGCTTCTCATCGGGTGTCGGCAACGCAGCGGCGTTGGAATTGCTTGTTTGGGCCATCACAGTCTCGACCTTGTCGGAACCGGCGAGCCAATACCCTAGACCCGAAAAAAGCATGGCAAGCGCGATCAGTCCCAGCCAACCGCCATAAAACCTAAAACCAAGATTCTTCATTAGTCATTTCCTCCTGCTTTGCGTAAAACGGGTCCCCCTAACATACATGATAGGAGGACCCAAACGAAGCCTCACCTTGTGGCCGAGGCAGAGATCGCCGGCGCATCCACCGGCAGTCCAAAGACTTCCAACCGCGTCTCTCCGGTTTGGCTGTCCCGTATATACCAAGCTCCGGAAGAGCGACTCCATATAGCAACATCTGTCATACTGTCCGAGTTGTAGTCGGTAGGCACAGGCAGATCGCCACTTGCAAAAATGGGGCCTTGGTAAACCCACAACTGATAGGCCTTTCCGCTCTCCAGTACGTACCAGACACCTGTCGAGGGTCGTACAACTGCGAAATCGGTTGTGCCATCCCCGTCATAATCTCCTTGGACGGGTATATCGCCGTTCATTCCAAGGTGAATTACTTGCATTTGAGTATCGGAGGAGCGTCGGATCCACCAATCACCGGTTGAAGCGCGCCAAACTGCGGCATCGGTCTTGCCATCATTGTCAAAATCGCCCGGCGTGGGGAGATCGCCGAGGCTGCCAAGCCCCCACGAAATCTGAGCGTCGAGACCGTCTGAACTCTGACGAATCGACCAACGACCATCAGAGGCCCGCCAAGCCGCAATGTCCGCCTTGCCATCTCCATCGTAGTCTCCCGGCACAACCATCTCGTTGGTCTCCCTAGGCCTCCACATTGACGGATTCACTTTATAATAATTCGTGCTCGTCCGGAAAAAGAAACTTCCGTCCGCATACCAAACAGCGGGATCGGTGAGTCCATCGCCGTCATAATCAGCTGCAGCAAGGACATCTAAGGCCGGATCGCGTTCAAGTGTTTGAAGACTAAAGGTTTCACCTGTGTCGTCCAAAACTTTCCATTCACCTGTCGTCCCGTCCACGATAGCGATGTCTGCCCCGCCGTTCGGGTCAAAACGGTACGAATTCGCGCTCGCCGTTAAACTACGGTCAATCGGGGAACAGAACTTCAATGTGTCGTTGTTCGCACTTGGAGTCGGGTCACGAAAGGACGAACTAGTTACAAGCAGGTCAGTCGCATCGTCGTAATGGACGCATTCGGGAGCTTGAGGGGGATTTGGAGGATTGGCCGAATATACCTTTACCGCGGTTAACAGCCCGGATAGACTCGAGCCTTGAATGATCCCGTATGAAGGATCATAAGTGGTACCGTCGTAGTTTACAACAGCGTGATAGGTAAACTCTGGATTAGGTCTAACGTACTCGCCCGAGCCGAAGCTTCCTAGCTGATCGCGTTTTACTTGCATCGTCGCACGGCCCTCAACGTTGCATCCAAGTCCAATGCAATAATAGTTACGCTTTTCGGTTGCCGGATCGCCACCCCAGAAGAACGTCATGGTTGAATCAAAGAAGCCAATGCTCTGCAGGAGGCCATGCAGGATCAACGCGTTATCGTAGCAAACGGCGCCATCCTCATTCACAAGTGGGTCGTGCAAAATATCTAACGGGTTAGAGTCGTAAGTCCGCTGCGTCGGATGATAATTGATCCTTCTTGCAACTTTAGCGTTGATCTTCTTGATCACCTTTTTGAAGTCGGATTCATTGTCGCGTACTAGGCCGGTTGACCATTTGAGGGCTTCGTCATATAGTCCTTGGTACGACTCGCCATTCGAATTCTCGAAGGGTCTGAAAGTTGCCTCATTCGGCGGGTCAGCGAAAAGCCAATGTATCTGATGGTTACTCTCGCCCGTTTCTTTCCAAGATGTTCCGTTGTCAAATGAAATCTGCCACTTGAGCTCATATTCCGCCATCTTAACGAACGGGCCGGACTCGATATTTAAGAACGGAATCGAAAAATCGTCCACCCGCAACTGGCTTCCCGTCAGTATCACGTCTCTTGGGGAACCAACGGTTGCACCGTTGCGTGTTACCCTTAGCTTCGCAGGAATATTGCTTGCTGTAGGCGGGGTTATCGAGAACTTTGCAAATAGAGACATATCCGTACCCTTTTTATAAGCGACAGGATAATTGGGATTGCCAACTCTTTTCCACGTCGCAACCGTTCCATCGGCTCCCGGATCTTCGATGTAGGCACGATCTGCCAGCTTACGGATCGGCCGATCATGCAGGAAACCCACTTCATCGACAGTCACCGTCGAAGTCGAAGTCGGAGTTGGAGTTGGAGTTGGGGTCGGGGTCGGCGTGGAGCACGCGTTACCATCTAGACAAGGAAGTGGGGGCGGAATCGTTATGCAGGGATAGACGCGTTGGATAACGTACCTGTGCCCTGTTTCCCGATCAATGACAAAGTGTGTACCACTCGTGCAATAGGTCTTCCCCTCAACGTAGTTCGTTGACGTTAGCAATACTTCCGCCGGAATTACGTCTCTTTGCCCGACACTATAGCCTTCGTCAAGAGAACCTTCGTTAATATCGGCCCGGTAAAGCTCGCCGTTGACGGCGGGATTGTAATACAGCCCTGCTGCGTAGTCCAACCAAGTCTCAGCCAACCCGTTAACGTGTCGCAGACGCGGATTGTAGCTCACACCGGTATGCCAAAAGACGGTTTGGCCATAAATTTGGGGCGCAAAGGTAACGAATCCAGCCAAGATAAAAATGGTGCAGATGAACGCTCTTTTTTTCATGATCTGTTTCTCCTCCTTTCGCTTACTGAACCTCTTCGAGTTTCACGTCTGACAAGCGCACTTGCTTGATCTTTCCGCCCCATTTCTCGACAATGAACTTCTCGACCTCCACAAATCTTTCGGCGCCTAAGGCATCCCTCAGTCGATCTCGGTAGGTCAATGCCATGGCATTACGTTCGTTTTGGAGCTTAATGAGTTCAGGAGGTACCGGACTGTTCCGAGGAACTATCCCATTCGCAAACTTTTGACGGGTCTGGTCGATCATGGCCTTTGCTTGCTCATCGATCAGTGATACTTCTTTCACATAGGCGATCGCAGTGTCTTCCAAGATTCGATAGTCGGCATCCGTCAAGTCCCCGTATGATTGAATGAAGGTGCTGTGTGCCAGCGACTTATTAGTATCGATCTCTCCGGAGACTGATCTCTTCTTCAATTCGACAACTGTCCTAAACAGGTTGTCGTAGATCACGGATTCAGGCACATTGCTGTTTGATTTGGTCCCAATACGAAAAAGACCGCCAGCAAGTTGGTCGTGCGCGGCAAATGCTAAGGAAGCGACTAGTAGAACTACCCCAGCGATAATTAGAATGGAATTCTTGTGCGTCATATTCTCTCCTTTTGTCTAGGGTTAAGCAGCGCAGGTTTTCCCTGCCTGCATTCGGTTGGCGGTATTCACGCGAAGCGAGCGCACACCAAGTAAGCGCAAAAACTTCTTCCACGAGCGTAGATGCCGCTAATGAAGAGAAATTCCGATTGCTACAAGTTGTCCGGTCGGGTTTCGCGCACTCAGTGTAGGAGTTGGCGTAGAGAGGTAAAAAGATGGCGCGAGGTGAGGATCTCATTTGTATTCATAGTGGAAGAATTTCCAAAACTGTACCCCCCCCCCCGCGAAAAATGTCAAGCGCCAATTTCATTTTTTTTTCGAGCAAATATTGCCACTCGGACAGCTCTGGGCGGTGGTGAGTGGGTTGACGAATTCGGTTCGGATAAGCCAATAGGCACCGAGCTTCTTCCAAGATTTTTTCTGTGGAAAAGACAACGCGCATTAGGGTGCGGTGCAACAAACCTATTTGGGTTTGCGTAATTAAGCTTAAATTGCGGTGTCCGGTTGGAACAAGCCGGACCCGGACGTTTTCCCAATTCTCATAACTTACTGGAGGTCTTATATTTATGTCGATACGATCATTTTTGATCTCAGCAACGGTTCTCACGCTCGCCGCAAGTGCCCTCGGACAAGCTGCCGAAAAAAAGGCGGACGGCGCACCAAAGAGTATTGAGCGCACTTTTGCCTTTACGATAAATCCGGATGACGGCGGTTATCTCGGCGTCGAGACGGAGAACGTCAACAAGGAAAACAGTGCGAAGTTTGGCCTCTCGAGTGTTCGCGGCGTCGCGGTAAAAAGCGTGGTCGACGATTCGCCTGCCGCAAAAGCCGGCATCATCGCGGGCGACGTTATCGTAAGCGTTGGCGGTGAAGAGGTTACGAGCGTCCGCAAGCTCTCGCGTCTCGTCTCTGAGATCGCACCCGACCATGAAGTTAAGATCGGCGTCCTTCGAAGCGGCAGCGAGATGAACCTGACAGCAACGATCGGCAAGCGTCCCGGCCCTGCATTCCAGAACGGAAACTTTCGAATGGCCGCACCCATGACCCTGCCCGGCGAAATGCCGGATATGAAGATCCTCAAGGAACTCGAAACGCTAAAGGTGCCTGGAAATATGGAAGAGCGTGTGTTTACTTTCCCTGAGGGGAAACGCGAGGTTCTCCGCTGGAATATGCGTTCTGATCGCGAGATCGGCGTCGGCATTATGCCGCTTACAAAGCAGCTCGCCGATAGCTACAACGTCGGCGGCGGCCTGCTGGTAACGAACGTCGCTGAAGTTTCGCCTGCCGCAAAAGCTGGCATTAAGGCCGGCGATATTCTTACCGAGGCAAACGGCAAGCAGATAAAAGAAGGCGCCGATCTGATCCGTGAATTGAACGCTACCAAGGGCGATCTTAGCATTACTTTCGAGCGAAAAGGTGCGAGAAAGACCGTTACCGTCACTCCTGAAAAAGCGAAAGACAGCGGAATAAATTTTGACCGCGAAGTGCTGCAGCCGATGCCGGCCCCAAGGATGCCGGCGATGCCGCGTGTGATGTTGAATGGTTCTTCGTTTCCGGGCAGAGTGATCTGACCCGCTAGCGGCAAATGAAGTTAAGGCGTGATCTTCGAAAGCAGATCGCGCTTTACTTTTGCTCCTTGAGGGCGACCTCTTTTGCGAGTTCGTTGGCGCGGTGGCTGTAATCTCGGGCGCGTTCCATTGTTTCGAGATATTTGTCGCTAAGATCCTTGAAATCGACCTTCACCTTGTCTCGTTTTGCCGTGTCCTTCGGATCGAAATTTTCGTTGAGGATCTTCGCGGCCTGCCGATAGTAGTCAAAAGCCTCCGCTTCGAGCTTTAGGCTTTGCTCCTTCAGCCGCAGGTATTCGCGGTAATCGTCGTTGATCTCCATCTCCTGGGCCTTTTGGAGTTTGTCGATCGCGTCGTTGGCGGATGTCGCACCGTCGTTGATGAGCTTTTCGACCTCGTTCGCGATCCGCTTGGCGGCCTCAGTATCATTCGCCTCCATCGCCTTCTTTATCTCGATGCGCTTTCCCTCGTTGTCTTCGTAAAGCACCTTGATCTTTTGGAGGTCCTGATTTGCCTGAACGACAAGCTCGGCCGCCTGTTCAGTTTGATCCGCGGGACCGAAGATGCCCGAACTTGGAGAATTCGCTGAGCTTTTGCAGGACGCGAAGAGACTCACGGCCGCGAGTGCCGCTGCGAAAAGCGTGGTCTTTACTCTCTTGCTCATCTAAAAAAGCCTGAAATCCGGATTGTTCTTCCGCCGCCAAATAAAACCGTCGAGCACGTAATGCGTCAACTGCGGCACGGCGAGCAGCGGCACGACGAAGGTGCGAATGTTACGCGTCCAATCCCAATCCGAGCCGAAAAGCCATTGCTTCTCGTGCCAAACGCCGCGATGCCAGAACAGTTCTTCGATATACGCGATCGCCCAGAGCGTTGCAAGAAAAAATACCCAATTCGACGAAAGCGTTTTATAGACCCGTCCGCTCGTCTCGCGTCTGAACTTCGCATAAAAGTATATCAACGCAAAATACGGCACGCCGTGAATGACGACATTCGTCACCGTGAACGCATAGTCGGAATTGAAATAGACGATGCCGACGTACCAGCAAATGGCGGTCGTCGCGACGATAATATCCTTGCCGATGTTCAGGAAACCTTCCGCAAAATATTGATAGACGGACTTTGCGAAATACGCCGTCAGCGCCGCAACGTAAAGCACGAAAACGATCCTTTCTAAGAATGCAGGAAACGCCTCGAAATCGCCGGGTACGAACCACTCGAAATTCCTCGGCAAACTCGTACACCAAAAGACGATCGGATATACGCTCGCTAAGTAAACTGCCGCCGCGTCGATCCACCACGTTACGCGTCCGGTCTCGCCGAGCTTCCTTCGGTAGAGATTGACCCAACCGAACTGCTGCCGAACGAAATGAAATACGGCGACCGCCGCAAGCACCTTCCAAAAGAGAAGCTCGCCCTCGGAATAGAGCGCAACTCCGATCGCGTAACCGCCGACCGGCACAAGCGTGTAGAGCCAGATCCGGCGTTTGAATTCAGCGACGTCGAAATAGACACGGAACGATGTTGACCAAACGTGAGCAACATCGATGAGCAGCACCGCCGAGACCCACGTCCAATCCGGCGTCTCCGCGTTCAAGATACCTAACTGCCATCCGACCGCAAGCAGCAGCAAGGACGCGACCGCACTTCCCAAGAAGACCGATAGATCGATCTCGCGTGAGAAGAGCCAGTATTTTGGCCGTGTGAATGTTGCGTCCACGATCTGCTTTTGAAAATATTAATGGTCACCCGTTGCCTTTCTGAATACCAATGACGAAGCGGGCCGTTACTGCTACTCGCTATACCTTCACCGCGGTCTCCAGGGCCTCGCGTCCCCATTCGTTGATGCTCTTGCCGCTGGAAAGAGCGGCCTCTGCGATCCTTGCGTGCAGATCCGCCGGCAGTCTGAACAATAACTTTCCTGAGTAGCCCTTCTTCGGACTCCGACCCGTTTTCTTGCAAAGCTCAAGATGAAATTCGACGGCATCTTTCATCGCCCGCTTTAGCTCGCGGACGGTTTTACCCTCAAACGTAACAACGTCGTCGATGCTTAGAAGTCTCCCAAAAAAGACCTCGTCATCTGCCGAGAATTCGATCCGGGCTTTAAAGCCCTTATACTCCATTACTTCACTCATCTCTAACACCTGCCAACACTAGAAAGTCCCTAAGCGACTCAATCTGATATTTCTTGGCTTCCTTCTGCGGATGCGGCCTGTGGGCTTCCCATTTCAAGCCGCTTGGCATAACGAAAGCGATCCGTGAGCCACGACCCTGATCAACTCGGCCTCAAGGGCGGACATCAACTTCTCAAGATCGCCGAACTTAATATTCGCCCGCGTTGGAACCGCAAATATGGAATCTAGAGTCTAAAGATGCTTGCGGTTCACATTGAGAATGATAGCATAAACTGATATCAGTTGGAAAGAATCTTGTCAGCTGCGCGCAGTCCGTGGTAGAACGCCTCTTCGAAAAGTGCGACGCCGCCGAGATCTGTGTGCGCAAAATGAATGTTGCGGTACGGCTCCATCGCCTTCTGCCGAATGCCGCTCCAGATAAAGTTCGGCCGCGGGCTGATCATCGCGTGTCCCCAACGCATCACGTCGAGCCGCGTCGTCAGGTCGCGTACGTCGCGATGCGCACGCTCCATATCGCTCAAACAAACTTCAGCTATCTGATCACGATCATAGTTAAAGAGCGTCGTACGGGCATTCTGCTCGGCACACATTGGATAATAATACGTCAGCGTCGTAGGTCCGTAATCGATACCCTTCTGATGCGTCGCCGTAACATAACCGAGCGAAGGGCTTTCGTATAGAACATTGTCCCATGCGAGCGGAAAATCACTCGTAAATCTCACTTTTGGACGCTCATTCAAGTGGAGGTTCGCGACGAACCACGCATTATGCTGAAACTCGCTTGCATCAAACGGAGGGTTTTCGCGAAACCCGCGAATCGCGTATGGAGCCGTAAACATCGGGCCCGCAAAGACGACTTTCTCTGCCTTGATGCCGCGAAGCGTGCCGTCAACAAGACACGCTATCTCGACGCCGTTCTCTTTCGGATCGATCGAGACGGCCATCCAATTCTTGCGTACTCTATCGCCCACTTTTGATACAAAATGGTTGACGAACTGACCGTTGCCCTCGGGCACCGTGATGAAAGGCTGCGATTCGTCGCCGCTCTTTTTAACACGCGAGCAGAAGTAAAAGAGTCCTGCCCACGCGGAGGTTTCCTCTAATTTCAATCCATAGTCGTCGCGGCAGGCGTAGTCGCAATACCATCGCAGCCGTTCGGAATCGAACCCGTTCTGCGTGAGCCAATCCGCAAAAGTGAGTTTATCGAGAGCCGTCACCTCCGCGTCGACCGAGCAATGCTCAACGGGAAGGACGAACGCTCTTCGACCCTTTCCGTCGCGAAAGTTTATCCATTTATTCACCTCCGCATAGAACGCATCGAATTGCCGCTTGTCTTCGGCACTCGCGCCGGCGTTCAGGTAGAGGCCTTCGTACCAACGGCCCTTGTAAAAAACGCGTTCTTCCGGCTCTCGGCAGAGGAACTCTTCCTTCGCGTGGATCTCTCCATTCGGACCACGAGCATCGAGCAGCGACATCTCATCGAGCAGGTTCACGAGATCCACATTCTCGGCAAACGGAACAGGAAGATAGTGAGCTCCCCAAGGATAGTTGACCGGTTTGCCGACACCGCTGCGTGATGTACCGCCCGGTTCCTTTTCGAGTTCTATGATCGCAACATCGTCGAAGCCCTTTCCCTTCAAACGCCACGCTGCCGAAAGTCCCGCGATGCCGGCGCCGACGATCACGACCTTTCTTGTTTCCCAATTCTCTTGAGGAACCTCGAATGTTCGCCCTTCACGGAGTATGTGACCGATGTTCGCGGATTGTCCGACGATCTCGCCCTCAGGCAATCTTTTTGCACTCGTATCCCGACACGCCGCAAATGCGAACGGTGCCCCAAAAAAAAGTGTCAGCAATTCTCGTCGGGATAAGGGCATCGTTCAAAAGGTCCGAAATAAGTGATAAGGGAAAAGTAATAAGTTAGAGCTTCTTTAGAGAAGAGATCAGCATCTTCTGCAATTCTTCGCAATCGAAAATGATCGATTCGAATTGTTCTAAGGTCAGGAATCCGCTTTGGTTCAACAGCCGCAACATAAAATTCGTCTTGAAGGCTTCCTTGTTCGCAAGCGAGTATTTGTGTCGGAAATCCGCACGGTCCTCACCCTGTCTTGCTTCCTCGATGAACAACCCAATGTTCACTCCCGAATCCAGTACTTTTCTGGAAAGGGTCAACTCTCGTTTCTCTTTCTGTAAATATTCCGCGAGGTTAGTTATACGCAGTGCGAAGGCGAACGACTTTTCCTTCAACGGATCTCCCATTACTTATCCCTTATTACCTATAACTTATTTCGGAACCTACTGCTCGAATCGCCGCCATTCGGATTCGTAGTAACGCACGAGGGCCTGATTATCGAGGCGGTTCACTTCGACCGGCTCATCAGGGCGTGACGTGTCTTTTGGGAACTCGAACATCGATGGCATCATCTCGGCGTTTATGAATTTCGTGTCGATACCGTCGCGCACTTTAGACGGCGCGTCAAAAGGCGAAAGGCTCGCAAGCGCATAACCCCAGACGCCAAAGCTCGGGACCGTCGTGTAATACGGCTTTACGTCGTAACCCGCGGCTTCGAGCGTCGCCGCGATACACCAGAACGACATACGCGCCATCAGCGGTGATGTTGTTTGAACGACGATCGCCGAATCAGGCCGGATCTTCTTTTTTAGAAGGTTGTAGAAGCGCGTCGTGTAGAGCTTACCGAGGGCGAAATTGTTCGGATCCGGAAAGTCGATCACTACGATATCGAATGGATCGCTTTCGACCGTGTCGAGCCAAACGAAAGCATCTGCGTTCGTTACGTGCACTCGCGGGTCCTGGAAAGAATGATGATTCAGTTCGCCCAATGCCGGGACCGCGTTCGAGATGTTCGTCATATCAGGGTCGAGATCGACGAGTTGGATATACTCGACCGACCTATATTTCTCGATCTCGCGAAGCGCGAGTCCGTCGCCGCCGCCAAGCACAAGCACGCGTTTCGGTTCGCCGCGGAACATCGAGAAGACCGGATGCACTAGAGCCTCGTGATATCGATACTCATCGAAGGAACTGAACTGCAGATTGCCGTTCAAAAAGAGAGCGTAGCCCGTCTTGCCTTTGGTAACGATGATGCGTTGGTAATGCGAGCTTTTCGAATAGATGATGTTGTCAACGTAGAGCGAATCTTCAGCAAGCGTCGTCAGCTTGTCGGATTTTATGAACGCGATCGCAAGCAGAATTATGATGACCGCACCTTTAACACGCAGGAGCGTGATGTGCTTCTTGAGAAGCGGTTCGAGCAGCCATGTGCCCCAGATCGCGACCGCTGCATTCAACATCCCAAATAGCAGCGAAGTTCTGTTGAGCCCTAGACGCGGCACAAAAAATATCGGAAATAGAAGAGATGCGACGAGTGCACCGATGTAATCGAACGCGAGAACGCGAGAGACGAGATCTTTGAAATCAAGCTCGTCCTTCAAGATACGCATCAAGAGCGGTATCTCGAGCCCGACAAGCATACCGATGATGAAGACGATCCCATAAAGGACGATCGCGAAATACGAAAGGTTCGCAAAGGTGAGAAAAAGCAGCGGGGCCGAGAATCCGCCGACGACCGCGACCGCAAGCTCGACCTCGACGAAGCGGTTGGCGATATTCTTTTCAACAAAACGCGAGAGATAAGAGCCGACACCCATCGCGAAAAGATAGGTGCCGATGATGATCGAGAATTGAGTTACCGAATCGCCGAGGACATACGATGACAGTGTGCCCGCAAGCAGCTCATAGATAAGCCCGCAGATCGCGATGATAAAGACATTGAGAAAAAGCAGCGGTGCGCGTTTCACTTAACCAAAGACCTTACTTCTGCCTGTGAAATTCGCATCACGTGCATTAACCCTGAATAGCTGCGGAGATTATCATCGCGACGCCGATGATGATGGCGCCGATAATTATCGCAAGCGAAATGTTCTGATCTTCTTCGATCTCTTTCTTGACCGAGAATGGCGAAACCAGAACAACGATGCCGAACGCGATCGCGAAAACGATCAGGCCAAGAATGACGAAGACCACTGTTCCTTCGAGCGTGTTCCAAAGCTCCTCAAGTTTAACGACGCCGAGCACCGGCGCCAATGCAAGCAGATTCAACATTTATTTTCCTCCACGAAAGCCGGAATATATGAACGGGACACCGAGCCGCGAATGGCTGCCCGAGTTTGCGATCTCCCAGCCGAACCATCCAGATGCGCCGTACAGCAGAACAACACCCATGCCTACGACCATGTAAAGTTTCTTGAACATAATAAAAAAGAGATCAATGCGGATAGAACTCGCAGATCATTCGTCATCATCAGAGCTACCGGCACTTGCACTGAACATACTGTCCTTCCAGCGGCTTGCCTCAAAACTAAATTTCCTGAACAGGCCAAATACAGGTGCGAAGAATAAGAGCACGAGTGCGCAGCAGAAGTTCACGCCGCGGTTGACGTTCTGTTCGACCTTCACCTGCACCGGCATCGGCTGCTGCCATTTCTCCCAAGTGCCCGCAACGCGCAGTGTGTATTGCCCGCCGGGCAGAGATGAGACCGTCGCGTCCTGCGATTGGCCGCCTTCGCTCCAGGATTCGCCGCCATCGACGCCCGAATAGAATTCGATCGGGATGTTCACGGATTCGAGTTCCTGATTCTTGTCGTCAACAAGGTCAACGTCGAGATCGGCCCATGAATTATTTACAGGAGCTTGGGCCGTGATCCGAACGTTGCTGTTCGCCTTTAGCGTGAACGGCTTGCTGAACATTTGCTGCTGCTGTTGCGAGTTCTGCATCGGCGGCAGTTCCATCTGCTCGCTGTAAACCGTTCGCGATATTCCCCAAAGCGGTAAGCCGACGATACCGACGAACAGCAGAACAAGAAGCGGCAACGCGGCCCACGTGTACCAAAAGCGGCCTGTAAACGGCTGGTTCGGCGCAACGGCCCACGGCTTTGGCAGGTCGGTAATGCCGAAGATCTTTTCGACCTCTGCGACCGGCATATAAGTTCCGACCGACCAATTCACTTCGTCACGCGTTGCCTCACGCGAGAGCATTCGCGGCGGGCATACAAAGTCTGTCGCCTGCACCGACTCACCCTGTTCGACGCGCCAATAGAATTCGCCCTTTACATATTCAACGACCGCGGTCGCGTCCTGAAAGATCTTGTATTTCTCGCCGTTGTAGGTCGCCGTACATCCGGAATAATTGCCTGTCGATTCAACATCGGCGGTGTTTACGGATTCGACGAAATTCCAATGATTGTCCGAATGAACGAGCCAGCGGAAACCGATCATCGGATTGTAGAGAAGATACTCCTGCCAGAAATATCTCTCGCCGTCGATCGTTACGCTGCGCACCATCGCGCCGATGATCTTGAATTTTACGTCGCCGGGAAAATTCCCTTCGGCACCGACGGGAAGAACGAATGCGTTCTCGGCCGGCGAAGGTTCGAGGGCGCGGAAGAAGCTCAGATTCCCTTGATTTACATCAAGCAGCGAACGGCAGTTCGGACAAGCGACGCGCTCGGATTTGTCCGGGGCTGCAAGGGCAAGCGGCCCGCCGCAGTTCGGACAACGCATCACCTCGGACGAAACACGCGGAGCATCTCGTTCGTGCGGCTTTGCGTCGCCAAGCCCGATCTCGGGGAGCGAAACCTGTTTACCCAAAAAGACCCACGGCGGCGCGATGCTGTAATCGATGGTCGCAAATGCGTCGCCCTTGCCGGCAAGGTCTGCGTACTGAAAGACCTCGCCCGGCGTAAGTTTGTACGGGATCTCGCCCTCGGCGGCAGCATACGTTGCCTGTCCACGCTCCTGCACGATGAGCGGCACCTGCGAAGGTATTTCCGAAACCGGTTGCCCGAGAACGAGAGCATCGAACGCGGGCAGGACCGTACCTTCCGGCGTCGGTTGGTAGAACGTCAAATAGAAACGGCCCTGCGCTTCCGCAAGCCAGCCGACCCAGCCATTCGAGAATGTTGCGTACCATTCATCCCAAGTTCCGCCCATTTCGTGCCGCATCTGCGCGCGGCCGGTGAGCGTAAACTTCTGGCCGTTAAAGACGCCTTTCAGGCCGACCTTAAGAGGGGATTGTGACTGAGCGATCTCGGCGATCTTGCCGAGATCTTCGACACCGCGGTCAGTTCGGGCAACCGCCGAGCGGCAGTAAGGGCAGATGACAACGATCGTGGAGCCGGCCGTGAATTCGATCGGGCCGGCACACGAGGGACACGTTGTTTTCAAGACGCTCACCGGCCGCCTCCTGCTGCATCGGTTTGATCGCGGCCGCGTTCTATTCTCGTAACGCGAACTTCGGCGGCATCAAGCGTCTTTTTTAAGCTCGCTTCCCACGTCCATTCGGGGCGTGTGCGGCAGCAATAAAGATTGAAGGTCGCAGTACCGTGTTCGGGATACGTGTGGCAGGCAAGGTGAGATTCGGTCAACGCAACGAGGCCCGTTACACCGCCTTCGCCGGGAAATTTATGCCAGACAGAGCCGATCGAGTTCAGCCCGAGGTCGTTGATCACGCGCACAAATATCTCGCGCACGACGGCCTCGTCCCGAAGTATCTCCGGGTCGCAGCCTGAAGCTTCGATCAGCCATTCAGTGCCAACGATCATCGCGTCAAAAGGAAAAGATTGCTTATTTGTCGGGTGAACGAAAAGTGCGGTTCTGTCCCGCGCCGAAACCTTGTAAAACTTTTACACCGAAATCAATACGAGAACGAATATACCGAAGTTCCGGCGGTTTGTCATTCTTTGCGCTTCGCAAAGGGCGAAAAAAGGATGGGCCTCGTCCAAAAGACAAAGCCCATCCCTCACTCGTCGATGAAAAGCGCCGAAGCTATTTCACGACCGTGAACTTTTCGCTGTTCTTGATCTCCTGGCCGGAGACACGATCCTTGATGTCGATCTTCAGCTCATAAGTTCCGAGCGGAAGGCCTGCACCGGGAAGGATCCGAGCCAGCGTCAAACGTTGTCCGGAATCGCTCAGACCGCTCCAGTCTTCCGGTTGTTTCAATAGCTCTTTTCCGTCCTTTACCAATGTATATGTAACATCGACGGCCGGACGCAGCGTGGTCTGATCGATCTGTGCGTTATAGACCTGCATATAGAAGCCGACGTCCTGGCCTTGCGTGAAGACACCGCTCATATTCGGGATCACCTTTGCACTGCCGATAATGAACGATCCGCCGATATCGCGATCGGTCGTCGTACGAAGTTTCGAGGCAAGGATCATTGTCGATGTCGAAAGCTTCTTCGAGTCGTATTTCGGAACCGTGAATCCGATCTCACGAACGCCTTTCGTTCCCGTGTTGACATCGCGAACGATCACCTGCACCTTGTAGATTCCGGGTGAGAGGGCGATGGCCTTTTGATAGACCGACTTGCGGTCGCGCATATCTGCAAGCTCGTCAACCGTCGCATTCGTCGAGACCGAATCTTCGAACGTGCCCGAACGACGCTGCGAAACGCTCGTGATTCGCCCGAAGATATTCATCTCGGCGGTTTCGAGGCCGCCTTTCGGCATGAATTTCAGCTCTTTGTTGTCAGCTTGGACGGTAAACGTCGTCATCACCTGGCTCTCCGACTGTCGGAAATAGTCGATGCGAATATCGAAGTCTATCGGGTTCGAGTCGATGACAGGCGAGTCGGTCGCGAGAGTTGCGAGGTCGCTGAATTTATTGTTCTTTGGCGAAAAGAGTCCGTTCTGTATCTCTAGCCTGCGGAACGGGTTGTCCTGCTCGCGGATGTACGAATTGTTGCCGTAGTAAACGCCGTCGCGCATCGCTTTGGTCGTGTTGCCCATCAACTCGCTCGCGGTCATGCCTCCGCCGGGCACCATCGCCATCGCGTCCTTTTCGTAAGCATCGCGTGCAAGACGATATTCGCCGGTTCCGGTCGGATCGACGAACTCGATCTCGAGGCCGTCGCCTATGCCGTCAAGATGGCGGTAATACCAAGTCTCATATGCGTAGGTGGTCGTCGATCCGCCGCCTTCATAATTCGGACGATCGTAAAGTTCACCGGTCGGATGCGATTCGACCGAATCCGGCTTGCCCCACGCGATGTAAACGCGGCCGCGGTCGGTTCGCCATCCGGGAATTCCCGATGCGAAATGTTCGTTCGCATATGCGATGCGCTCGTAATATTCTTCGCGGAATTCGTTCTCCTCAGTATCAGGGTTCGGATCGCGGCGGCGCCAGAAATTTTCTATGAAGTTCTCACGCTCTTCGTCCGTAGCAAGAGCCTTGAAAGCACGCTTCTCTTCCGGCGTGATGATGTAAGGCACGTCCCGCTCGAGCCATTTCTTATAGGCTTCCTTCAACTCAGGCTTAACATTTCGAGCGTTGGTGCTCGGGTCGCGATCAGGCGTCGGTTTTGCCTTCTGAGCAAGAACCGGAACGGCAGCAACCGCCAACAAGGCCGCGGGAAGCATCACTTTTCGAATTATTTCAAACTTCATAACTCAACTCACTTTTTTGCACGAAACTCGCGCCATTTACATCTTCACGAGATTCTAATGCGTACACCACAACAATTCAAGATGCGAAAACCGCTTAAATGGTTGTATTTTCTTGGGCTTCGGCATCCGTTCGGCGTCGTTTGCCAAAGAACCACGCAACAAAGATCGACACCACATAAAGTGCCATCATCGGCGTAGCGAACAACATCATATTGGGGATGTCGCCCGTAGGTGAGACCACGGCAGCAACGATCATTATTATCACGAGCGAAATTTTCCAGTGCTTTATCAGCAGTTTTGGCGTTACGATGCCGATCCTCGCAAGAACGTAAGTGATCGCGGGCATCTGAAAGATGCCGCCCATCGCGAGCATTATTATCGTAATAAAATCAAGATAATCGCTCGCCTTCAAGAGGAGTTGAAAGTCACTTCCCAACCCCAATAAGTACCTTGCCGCCGGCGGAAAAAGTATGTAATACGCAAATGCCGCCCCGACCACGAACGAAATGGACGAAAGTGCGATGAAAGGCGTTACGTATGAGCGTTCATGCTTGTAGAGGGCCGGCGAAATAAAACCCCATATCTGCCAAAGCAGGAACGGAACCGATACCGCGATGGCCGCATACAACGCTACCGTTGCATAGAGCGTAAAAGGCTCGACCGTTGTCGTCACGGTCATCCGCTCGTCGGAATTTGGCGTCCCGATCGCGGTCTGGTCAAATTCGATCGGAAGGCGTACACCTGCCGAGATGATCGCGTTATTCGTTATCAGCGGTTCCGTCGTAAACAGCCCGAGCTTGCCGGCCTCATCGCGTGCCACGGTCGCAGCGACGCTCGCACCCGCCGAAACAACGGTCGCTCCAACTTTTGTCGCGCGGTCGAAAATATATCGGCCGCTGTCGCCTTCCTTGATATTTGAAAGGGCGAGGACCGTCTCCGAACCGGTTCGGCCTTCGACAGGCAGCTGCCGCCGCGAAGCCTCCGAAAGAGCTTCACGTATCGGGACTGAAAGGAAATTGTAGATCTTGTCCGAAAATATCCAGCAAACACCAAACGCGAGAATAATGACGATCACCGAACGGACGAGGCGCTTTCGCAGCTCATCCAAATGCTCCAAAAAGGACATTTGGCTGCCGGGCTGTTCTTCGATCTCTGCTGTTGGATCTGCCATTCGTTGGGAAGGTGTACCGAGGGTCTAGAGCCAATTCCGTTTATCGTTCGGGTCGGTGGAACGTGTATGTGATGATACCGGCACAGCTTCTTGTTCTTGGATCGCTGCCGGGATCTCGTCGGCGCCAATTTCCCTTATCTCCGGTTCCGCGGGCGCTAAAAGATGTTCGTTCGCCTTTTGCCGTTCGACAACCTCGTTCTCGATCTCGTCGAACCGCAGAGCTTTCGTTTCTTCCTCGAAATTCACCTCACGCTCCCAGGTCTCCTTAAACTCGTTCGTCGTCGCACGGAAATCCGCCATCATCTTTCCCGCTTTGCGCGCAAATTCGGGAAGACGCCGCGGCCCGAGGAAGATGAGAGCCGCAAGGCCGATCATCATAAGCTCGGGCGTCCCGATAGATTCGAAAATGAGAAGTACCACTTGTTTCCTCTCTTCAACTGACCTCGATCATCGTGCCTTCCTCAACACGAGGCTTTACTCGGCCGATGACGCGTGCCGTCTCTACACTCTTTAGTATATTCTCCGCCGCGTCAGATGTCGTGCTGATAAGAAGCCCGCCGGCTGTCTGAGGGTCAAAAAGCGCGCTCTGCATTACGCCGTTGACCGTCTGCGCAAACCGCACCGTGTCGCCCGTGTAAACCCGATTGTTCTTATCGCCTCTAGTAAGCATTCCCTGCTCGATAAACTCAAGCGTATCAATAATTAGCGGGACATCTACGCTGTCGATCTCAAGCGTCACGCCGCTTGCTTTCGCCATCTCGAACGCGTGCCCAAGCAGCCCGAATCCCGTAACGTCCGTACACGCGTTCGCACCAAATTCGCTCATTGCATTTGACGCTTCTCGGGCTGAGGTCGTCATTGTTTTTGTTACGGCATCGATCGTAGCCTGCGAAGCTACACCGCGCTTGATCGCTGTGTTGATCGCTCCGGTACCGATCGGTTTCGTGAGAATGAGTATATCCCCGGGTTTTGCGCCGGCGTTCGTGAATACGCGATCCGGATGAATAGTTCCCGTGACGGCATACCCGAACTTCATCTCCTGGTCATCGACCGAATGCCCGCCGAGAATGACGACGCCTTCGGAATTCATCTGCGTTTGGCCGCCGAGCAGAATTTTCGCAAGGATCTCCCAATCGCCTTTTTGCGGATAGCAAACTATCGAGAGGGCCGATAGCGGCCTTCCGCCCATCGCGTAAACATCATTTAGAGCATTGACCGCCGCAACTTGTCCGTAAACGAACGGATCGTCCGAAACGGGTGTAAAGAAATCGACAGTCTGAACCAGAGCCGTATCGTCATTCAGGCGCATTACACCCGCATCGTCAGAGGTCTCGAACCCGACGATCACATTGTCGCTAGGCTGTGGCGGCAGTTTGCTCAAAACTTGAGCAAGATCGCTTGGTGCGAGTTTTGCCACTCAACCGGCGCAGTTGACCATTTCGGTCAGACGCATATCGTGTCTTTACTCTCCTTTCTTATTTGTCAGCATCTCGTAAATTCGATTGAGATCGTCGATGCCGTAATACTCGATCTCGATCTTCCCGCCCGTACCTTTCTTGGCTGGGAGAATCTTAACGTTCGTGCTCAAATGCCGCATCATACGCGTTTCGGCGACTTTTACGTTCGGATCGACGACGCGCGCCGTCGGTTCAGCCTTTTCCCTCGGCGTGCGCTTCGCCGATTTGATTCGGCGTTCGGCCTCGCGGACGGATAGCCCTTGCGCAATAATGTCATCTGCAACACGACGTTGCGTGACTGCATCATCGCTCATTAGCAATGCTCTGCCGTGGCTCAAACTCAGTTTGCCGGCGATCAAGTGCTTTTGGACCGCTTCAGGCAGCTTCAAAAGCCGCATCGTCGTTGTGATCAAAGTGCGCTCTTTGCCGACGCGTTCCGCGACCTCTTCTTGCGTAAGTCCAATGGAATCAATGAGTTTGCGAAAAGCGTTCGCTTCTTCGATCGGGTTCAGCTGCTGCCGCTGAATGTTCTCGATCAGCGCGATCTCGAGCAATTTCTCATCCGAAACTTCCCTCACCGAGATCGGCACTTTCCTTAACCCGGCTTTCTGGGCCGCCCGCCAGCGGCGCTCACCGGCAACTATCTGGTATCGATTCTCACCTTTCGGACGGACGACGATCGGCTGAACGATTCCGTTAGATCTGATCGACGCGGCAAGTTCCTCGAGTTCACTATCGGCAAAGTTCACCCGCGGCTGTTCGGGGTTCGGTTCGATAAGATCAATGTCTAGTTCATTTACGCGAGTCGGAAGAACGGCAGCATCGCGGACCGCTGATTCCGTTGCGGCCGGTTTTTCGTCACCGAGCAGAGCCGACAGGCCTCGGCCAAGAGATTGTCTAGGCATGGGTTAATATCTCCTTTGCAAGTCGCTGATATGCCTCGGCACCCTTTGACTTCGGGTCGTAAACAAAGATCGGTTGGCCAAAACTTGGCGCCTCGGCAAGCCGCACGTTTCGAGGAATTACCGTCTTAAGAACCTGCGTCCCGTAGAAGTCGCGAAGATCCTTCGCAACTGCCGTTGAGAGATTGGTTCTCTCGTCGAACATTGTGAGTAGCAGGCCCTCGATCGCGAGTTCAGGGTTCAATTCGCGGCGCAGCCGTGCGAGCGTATCAAAGAGCTCCGTCACGCCTTCGAGCGCGTAATATTCACATTGGATCGGCACAAGAAGCGCGTCCGCCGCGGTCAGGCCGTTCAGCGTCAGCAGTCCAAGCGAAGGCGGGCAATCGATCAAGATGTAATGAAAATAGTCGCGTATCGGGTCGATGATCTTCTTTAACGCTCTAGCGCGATCCTCGCGCTCGACAAGTTCGACCTCCGCACCCGCAAGATTTTTGTCCGAAGGCACTACCCAAAACTTCTGGATGGCGGTCGGAAGCACCATTTCGCGGATCGATTCCCCGCGAATAAGTGCGTCATAGAGTGTTTTTTTGATGTTTGCACGGGCGATTCCGGAGCCCGATGTCGCATTCCCCTGAGGATCACCATCGATGAGCAAGACCTTACAGCTTTCGGCAGCAAGGCCTGCGGCTAGATTTACGGCGGTCGTTGTTTTGCCGACGCCGCCCTTTTGATTTGCAATAGCAATAACTTTTCCCATTAATATTGTTGCAAGTCCGCATCTTGTCACTGCCGTCCGTCCGGAGCGCGGACGCCATCGTCCGCGTCTTGCCTGTCGCTGGCACAGCTCGATATGTCTAAATTAGCACAGCGAAATAGCCGAACGCGAAGCAGACGAAATCAAAATGTGGTACGTACCACATTCTACCTTCTTGTCAGAACCGGGAGCGACTGCTTTAGCACTCGGGGATCTATGACCCGAGAACCGACTGGGTTCTTATTGAGCCTTCAATGTGGTACGTACCACGATTTCACATCCTAGCGTGCTGAAGAGCCGTCAAATGCACCAAAACCGTCGATAGCGCCGCGTGTGTCAACCCCGGAACCGTTCGCACCTGTGCGAACGTTCGTGGGCCCGCACGCTCAAGCCGTTCGATCATTTCGTTCGAAAGACCGCCAATCTGTCGGAAATCGAGGCTTTCCGGCACTCGCAGCGAATCATGATGATTCACGCGCTCTGCGGCCACGGCCTGCTTCGCGATATATCCCGAATACATTGAGTCGGCCAACGCCGTCTCGATGTCGCCCATCTTTGCGTTCTCGATCGGCAAAAGTCGCGCGATGAACTCCGCATTGATGCCCTGCCGCATCGCAAGATGCGAGAGAACGAAGGAATCTCCAAGATCAGTACCAAGCATCTGCGCGGCCGCGGCATACTGCGGACTCGAACGCTTGAACCGCGTTTGATCGAGCGCATTGCGGATCTCGGCGATGCGATCGCGTTTTGCATTGAACCGCTGCCAGTCAACATCATCGATCAAACCAAGCTCGCGACCCTTCGGAAGTAGACGTTCATCCGCGTTATCATGCCGCAGACGCAAACGTGCTTCCGCCCGCGAGGTGAACAACCTATACGGCTCATCGACCCCGTGCCGTATTAGGTCATCGGCAAGCACGCCTATGTACGCCTCGTCACGGCCAAGAGTGAACGTAGGACATCTAAGCACTTTGTTTGCAGCATTTACGCCTGCCAGAAACCCTTGGCACGCCGCTTCTTCGTAGCCCGTGGTGCCGTTTATCTGCCCGGCAAGGAAAAGCCCGTCGAACCGCGTCGTCTCCATCGTCGGCCGCAATTCACGCGGATCCACGAAATCATATTCGATGGCATATCCCGGCCGAATGATGCGCACCTCGCCGAAGCCCTCGATCATCCGCAGCAGTTCCTGCTGCAGACCGGCAGGCAGCGAGGTCGAGAATCCGTTCAGATAGACTTCGTTCGTGTTGTGGCCTTCCGGTTCGAGGAAAAGCTGATGCCGATCTTTGCCCGCGAATTTCACGACCTTGTCCTCGATCGAAGGGCAATATCGCGGCCCAATTCCCTTGATCTTTCCCGAATAGAGCGGTGATTGGGACAAATTACCTCGGATCGCGTCGTGAACCGCGTTCGTCGTATATCCGATGTAGCAGTCAAGCTGCGGCTGCTCGATCTCTTCCGTTGCGAATGAGAATGCCACGGGCTTCTCGTCCGGCGCCTGCCGTTCGAAAGCGTCCCAATCTATGGTGCGGCCATCAAGCCTTGGCGGTGTGCCGGTTTTCAAGCGTCCGACCGGAAAGCCGAGCTCTTTCAAATTTTCAGCGAGCTCGATAGAAGCCGGTTCGCCTGAACGACCCGCAGAGAACGTCCGTCGCCCGGTATGTATCGTTCCGTTCAGGAAAGTGCCTGTCGCGATAACGACCGCTTTCGCCGAAAAGCGTCGTGTATCCTCAAGCTCGACACCGATAACCTTTTTATTCTCAACAATTAACGAAACGACAGCACCTTGCTTCAGCGTGAGGTTCGGCGTCGCTTCGAGAACGCGCCGCATTTCCGTGCGATAGAGTGAACGGTCGGCCTGCGCTCGCGGCGACTGCACCGCCGGCCCTCGCGAACGGTTCAAAAGACGGAATTGAATTCCCGTCCGGTCGATCACGCGGCCCATTATTCCGCCAAGCGCATCGATCTCGCGAACAACGTGGCCCTTTGCGATTCCGCCGATCGCGGGATTGCACGACATCTGCCCGATGAGATCGAGATTGAGCGTGACGAGCGCCGTCTCGGCACCCATGCGCGCCGAGGCAGACGCGGCCTCGCAGCCGGCGTGCCCCGCTCCTATCACGATCACATCAAACTTCTCGTCAAAACTCATCAGTCACCAATACCGATAAGAGGTATCCTTTTCCGCCCGTGCCGTCTATAGACCTCAAAATCCCTGTCAAAGGTAAAGATCGGTGCATCTAAGACCTCGCTCATCCTTACGAGGCACGCGTCCGCAAGCGACATCGGCACCGAGCGATATTTTTGCATAAGCGCGGCGATATTATCTATATGCTCGCTTATCGAAAAGTCGATGGTCAAGGCATTCGAACTTATCAGATCAAGCACTATCCTTTCGCCGTTGTGCGTATTCCGCAGCAGGAAACAGCATTCAGTGATGGCAGATTCGCAGGTAAGCAGGGTCGCATCCAGCGTCTCGAAGATATCGAGGGCTCGCGTTCTCCACTGATCATTCTTACTTAACAGGGCAACGATCGCTCCTGTATCAACGATGACCGCCTTCATTTGCTGCCGAACCCTTCGAGATACTTCTTCGTGTTCGAGGCGAGATCGGAAGGAAGTCCGTCAACCGCACCGGCAAACCGTCTGAATACCGCAGCTCTCTTTACGGTAACGTCTCCGCTGTCCGGCTTTGGGCGACCGGCCTTTCGGCCTTCAAGTTTCTTTAGGTCGCTTTCCCTGATGGCAAAGCTATTTCCCACACGCTCCGCCGGCAGCCTTCCCGCGGCGATCAAAGCCTGAACGCGCCGCACACTGAGGTTTAGCCTTTCCGCCGCCTCCATTGTCCCGATCAAACTATTCATACAGACGAATAGTAACACAACTATTCGCAGAAGTGAATAATTAGAAACGAGATGCCGCCTCTGCTACTTCCCTATACAGAAGGTTGCGAAGATGCGTGTGAGCATATCTTCGGTGGTGGTTTCGCCGGTGATCTCGCCGAGGTAGCGAAGGGCGTTGTGCAGGCCGATGAGGACGATCTCTTCGCTGCGGTTCTCGCCAAGGGCGTCGAGCGATGCGCGGATCTCGTCGTGTGTACGCATCAGAAGGTCGTAATGCCGCGCATCTGTAACGAGAAAGCCGCTCGATGATAACTCATTCGTTGCGAATGGTCTAATGATCGCTTCACGCAGATCATCGAGGCCTTCGCCGGTCTTTGCGGAGATCGCGACCGTCCTTTCGCGGAATTTCGAAAGGGATGGGTCACCCGCCGAAGCGAGCCGGTCTATATCTCGCGAAGGGTGTTTGTCTATCTTGTTCAGTGCGATGATAAAGTTCTGCTTCTCTGCCGAGCGGACGATCTCGCGATCCTCTTCAGTCAAGCTCTCGTGAGCGTCGAGCACAACAATTACAAGGTCTGCGTCGGCCATCGCACCGCGTGCACGCTCGACGCCGATCCTCTCAACAGTATCTTCCGTCTCGCGCAATCCGGCGGTATCGACAAGGTGAATTGGAATGTCGCGAATGGTAAAACGTTCGTTAAGTTGGTCGCGCGTCGTGCCGGCGATGTCGGTTACGATCGCACGCTCCGTTCCCAAGAGTCGATTGAAAAGGCTCGATTTACCCACATTCGGCCGTCCAACGATCGTTGCACTCAGGCCGTCGCGGATCAGATGCCCTGCCTTGTATGTATCGGCGAACTCGAGCGTCTTTGCCGCAATATCTTTAAGACTATGTGCGATCTCTGCGCTTTGCGATTCGGGCAGATCGTCCTCGACGAATTCGAGTGCAGATTCGAGTACGACGATGATGTTCAGCAGCTCATCTTTTAACGGCTGGAGCAAACGCGACATTGCGCCGCCAAGCTGCCGCACGGCCTGTCGAGCCGCGGCGTTCGTCTGCGCGTCGATAAGGTCACGGATCGCCTCGGCCTCTGCAAGATCGAGCTGGCCGTGCGCGAGTGCACGCAAAGTGAATTCACCGGCTTCGGCCGCACGGCATCCCAACGCGAGACAAAGATCGATCACCTGCCGCAGCAGCACGGGCGAGCCGTGACAACTGATCTCGACGACATCCTCGCCCGTAAAAGAATGCGGTGCCTTAAAATAAGTTACAAGAGCCTTGTCGATCGCCGCGTTGTCGTGCGGGTCGCGCAGTTCGACGAGCGTCGCCTTTCTCGGCAAGAACTCACCGCGATAGCTGTCCGCTAATTTCGCCGCCGCCTCCAGAGCACCGTCGCCGCTCAACCGAACGACGCCGATCCCGCTCCGGCCCGCAGGCGTCGCAAGTGCAACGATGGTGTTCCCAGAAACATCCAAAACAAATAAATCCTACAACGGAGCACCTTCACTTTGCGAACCCTGCTTCTATGCCTATTGTTGCGACACATTAGGAAATCAGACAGGATATGAAAAGAACCGTCACGCATTCGCGAAAATGAAACCATTCTTACTTATAGCCATTACGATCGGGTTCGTTGCAGCTGCGAACGCGCAAGACTGCAACTACTGGTGGGACAAGGCTGATCCAAAGGAGACTACCAGCGGAAGTGTAGTCGATGACACAGTTCCGACTAATGTTATTGCCGGTATTGAGTGCCTTTTGAAACTCGAAGGTCGAAAAAAGGTCGGTGTGCGATCTGGCGCAAAACCCGAGATATCTCACCGGGTACCCGAAGCTTCAGTTGAGATCAATGCACTCTACACAATTTCCGAACTCTTTTGTGGTAGTGACGACTTTGCCGATGCAATTGCCTTATTAAGCGAGCCCGCAGAAAGTGAAGGAGAATTTCAGACGCTAAAACTCAACTCAGAACAATACGTAACAAAGGCGTTTGGCAGTTATCGCAAATGGTTTGAGAAGGTAAAGAAGATCGGACTCGAAGAGGCCAGGAAACAAAAACTCGATCCTTTGGCCGGTTCCGGCGTCAGGTGGTATTGAGAGATGCATTTTTAAGAGCTTGCCGCGAATTCACGAACGAGAACTCGCTGCGGTTCCTTTGGCTGGGAAGAGCCTCGGCCGCGAACCAAATGATGCTGAAAGGATAATTATGCGAAGAATGAGAAGCATATGTACAAGACTTGCAGTTGTTGGATTGGTAATCGGATCTGTCATTGGCTTCGCTACTTTTAAGGCGAATGCCCAAACGCCGGAGGTCAGGGTGATCTTTAAGGTAAACGAGAAGACCGTTGAGGTACCGTCTTTCACGGCGACCATATTTGACCCCGGCTCTAAGAAAACACTCTTTGAGCTTGAGACCACGGAAGACGGCCTGATGAAAGTGCCGAAGGGCCTCGCAAATGTGCCAAAGTTCGACGTAGAGATCGCATTCTTGAAGTACGACCTCCGATTCCCCGATTTCACAATCGGCCACATGGACAATGAATGGGTCATCGACGTAAGCGATCCTGTGGACCCGACCCCGTTTTATAGGAAGGGAAAGAAAACCCGCGTGACCGCTCAGTATTTGATCACCTTTCATCCATTAGATCGTGAAGGGACGAACGAGTTGATCACTCTTTTTGATCATTGAATACGCGCTCTGTGTCGGTGGTCAGCGTCGGCTCTGCCGCTCTATTTGCGGGAAAGCTCTGCTTTTCCGTCCTCGCCGGCTAATGATAATGGCGGCTCTGCCGCCGACAAGGCCTCGAAAGCCAAAATCCAAGATCAAGAGACACACTCCCTACCGGTCGTGTTTCCGCCTCGTGATCTCGGCGGCTCGGCGGTTCATTCTGCGTGGATGACCACGGGTACCCTTACTCGCGTGCGGGCTTCCGGCAACGCTCTGTGCACTCTGCGGCCTCCGTGGTGAACCCGCACTTCTGGCCGCCCGCTGACGCAGGCGGTTCTGACTCGGTGTCTTGGGCTTGCCCTTTGGCAGTGCGGTCGGGCTCGCCCGACCGTGCCAGCTCTATCTAAACAATGGAGGCGGCTTAGCCGCCGACGGGACTCGGTGTCTCGGCGGTGAGAAAGCGGCGTGGATGATAACGGGACGCCTTACTGGCGTGCGGGCTTGCGGCAACACGCTCTGTGCGCTCGGTGACCTCTGTGGCAACCCGTCCTTCTGGCCACCCGCTCAAGCAGGCGGTTCTGACTGGTGCTTCTCCGTCTCGGCGGAAGATGCATATTCAGGTGGGCGGAAATAGCGCTACAATATGAATGTGAGTGAGATAGATCGAAAACGAAGGGCGGAGGAGCGCCGCGGGAGGATGATCATAAGCCGGCATCGGTTGAGTGACCCTGAGCCTGACGACTTTCCGGTATGGGGCGCCGAGGCGATCGAGCTCGTCGGGCAACTGACGCGAGAACAATGGTCGCTCAGCGGCCAGGCTTTTCCGGACTATGACCGTGCGAATACGCCTTACCGATTTGTCAAGGGCTTTCCCAAGTGATTGAACTTACACGAGATCTTCGCGACATTCTCATCGAACTTCACGATGCCGACGCTGAGTTCGTCGTCCTTGGAGGGCATGCCGTTGCGTTTTACGGACATGTGCGGGCCACGAAAGATCTTGATGTGCTTGTACGGCCTACCGATGCAAACTCACGGAAAGTTTACCGAGCTCTGGCCGCATACGGAGCACCGCTCGACACTTTTGAAGTTGCGGAATCCGAATTTGCAAATTATGACGGGGTGCTTCAGATAGGTCTTCCGCCGCGCCGTATCGATATCCTGAACCAGGCAAGCGGCGTGACGTTTGACGATGCGGCTGCTGAAGCTGAGACATTCGAGATCGAAGGGCGATCAATACGAGTTATCGGACTAGAGGCGTTGCTTACAAACAAGCGCGCGGCTGGTCGAAAACAGGACTTGGCCGACGTTGCCGCTCTTACCAAAAAGACGAGAAAGAAACAGTAGGCCTCGGCTCTCTATTGGAGCCGCACCTGGAGGCGGCGGTCGCGGCCGTCGCCGACGGATTCGGTGAGGAGGTCGTCCTCTTTTTGGAGTGTCGTGTGAATGATGCGGCGTTCTGTTGAATTGAGCACGCCGAAGGTGAACGAGCGGCCGGTCTTACGAACTTGCTCGGCGGCAAAACGCGCCATCGCGTGAAGCTCGTTCTTACGGGTTTGGCGAAAGCCGTCGGCATCGACGATGAAGCGGTGTTCGCGGTCGAGTTCGCGTCCCATCGCCTGAAAGAGCACGACTTCGAAAGCGTCGAGAAGCTCGCCTTTTTCCGCGAGTGCGTAATGCGTATCTTCGCCGGTGAGATTCAGAACGCAGCCCTCGTCGGTCCATTCCGCTTCGACTGAGAGATCAAACCCTGCATCGCGTACAATGCCGCCTAAAAGTTCTTTCGCGTTCTCACAAGTTTGATTCATAGTCTTTCTTACTCTTCTTAAGTCGTTGAAAGCTTTTGCTTTACAGGTTTCGCGTTCTTGGGCACTTCGTTGACGACGGTTGTTCCCGGCGGCGTATTCGGCTTATTCATACGGTTGATGATCATCTGCTGACCAAAGCTCACGAGGTTGCCGAAGAACCAGTATAACAGCAGTCCGCTCGGTGCCGACCACATCACCCACAGCATCATGACCGGCATAAAGTAGGTCATTATCTTCTGCTGCATCTGCTGCTCGGGCGAGACGGTCGCGGCCTGCGGCGTGAACTTCATCGACAGGATCATCGAGATCGCGAAAGCGAACTCGAGTATGTGATACGGATCCGCCGCCGAGAGGTCAGGCAGCCACATGAAGTGAGCCTGCCGAATATCGAGCGAGACCGTCACCGCCGTATAAAATGCCAAGAGCAGCGGAAACTGCAAGATCATCGGAAGGCATCCGCCCAAGGGCAGCGCGTCCTTCGTCATCTTGAGCTGCTCCATCTGCAGGGCACGCATCTTCGGATCGTCCATCGGGACGCCTTTCTTCTGCAGATCCTTGATCTTGTCCTGGATCTCCTTCATCTTCGGCGCGTTTCCAGATGCTTTCTTGAAAGATCGCGTCTGCGTCCAACGCAGCGGGAAAAGCAGCATATAGAAGAGGAACGTGAAGATAATGATCGCAACGCCGTAGTTACGTGTGATCTGATCAAAGAACGACAGTGCGTAAAGGACGAGAATGCCGATCGGTTTCGTGAAAACGCGCAGTATCCAGTAATTGCTGAAGTTTATCGTATCAACGAGGTCGATAGGACGCCCGACATCCTGCGTCAAGCTCTTGTTATAAAGCCCTGCGAACGCAAAGTAATCCTTCGGCCCGGTGTAAACCTTTGTTACTGTGCCGTCCGCTGCGACCGGAACTGCCGCCGTGATCAGGTGCCGCGTCTCGCTGTTCTTCGGCTTGCGCGTGACCCAGGAGATTATTCCGTCGTAATAATCAGGCAGCGGGTATTCGTATTTCGATGCGATGTATTCAAGGCCTTCCGTCCGCGTTGCTGGAACCGCGGCCTGCGCGAAATACGCATCGGCAACTCCTGCCCAATCCACCGGACCGGAAGCCGGCAGCGATGCGTTGTTGTTCGTATCGAAGGTAAAGCCTGTGCCGGGATGCCGGAAGACCGCGTCGCCAACGTAGGCGACAGCTTCCGGCTCGATGTGGTAGTAACTGTGGTGCGTGATCGCCTGATCGCCAAGGCTTGCGCCTATCAGAAGTTTCACGCTCGGGACCGGCTGCCCGCCGCGCGTCAATTTCACAGAGACATCGCTTACGAACGAGTCTCCGCGAAACAGAAATGTCTTCGTCGCCTCGACGCCGTCCGCCGTTGTGAACTTATATTCTATCTGCTTCGTCTCGCCGTCCTTCAGCGTGACTTCGCCTTCAGCATCGGTCGCGAACTCGGTCGTATTCAACGCCTTGTCGAGCCCTGCGTCACCTGTTGCGAGGCGGAACGGCAGTTCACGCGGCTCCCTCGAAAGTGCGGTCTCGGAAATAAGCTGGAGCGGCTTTTCGTTCTGCGGCGTCGAACCGTCGGCAAAGATCGGCTGTTCACCGTGCGCCGAGATATTCTTCAGGATCACCCAACTAGTCGCGACCGCACCCTTTGAATCGAGCGTTACCTCATAAAGCGGCGTCTTGATCGTGACCTTTCGATTTGGGGCCGCCGGTACCGCGGCGGCTGCTTCAGGAGCAGGCGTTTGAGCAGGTGCTTCGGTCGGTACGGGCGTTGGGCTTGTGGGCGTCGAGGCCGCAGTATTCGAATTCGTCGCTTGATTCGAATTGCCGCCGGCAGGTTCTTTCGGTGGGAAAACGTATCGCCAGCCAAAAAGGATGAGTACGCAGAGAACTGCGGCAATTAAAAAACGTTTTTGGCTGTCGGTATTATTGTTATTTTCCATTGATCGAAGCGACGGGGTCGTAGCCGCCTTTTGAGAATGGCTGGCATCTTAAGATACGTCTCGCACCGAGCCAAGTTCCGCGCACCGCGCCGTATTTTATGATCGCCTGCCGGGCGTACTCGGAGCATGTCGGCTCAAATCGACAGGCCCGCCCCAAATACGGCGAGATCGCCGCCTTATAGAACCAAATAATGCCGAGAGCGATGTGCTTCATTGCCAAAACCCTTATTTTGCCACTCTCGCGACGATCGAGCGAAACTCCGTTAGCGGTTTATCGAGTTTAGAGTAAACGATGCCGCGTCTCGCATTGAGCACCCAATCGAGCGGTTCTTTGATCTCGGCAAGCTCTGCGGTCGAAAGACGAAAGCATTCCCGCAACAGCCTTTTTGCACGATTGCGGTCGTGCGCCTTGCCGATCGCCTTCTTCGTCGCCGTTATTCCGACGCGATGCCGCCCTGCTTTTGAGGGCAAAATAAAGACCGTCATAAAACGGCCCTCGATGCGTCGTCCCTGATCGTAAACACGCAGAAACTCGGCGCGCGTTCGCAGCCGAGCTTCCTTAGGTAAGACAAAACTTAATAGTGCTGAACCGTTAATCGCTTGCGTCCCTTCGCTCGACGGCGTTTTAGAACGGCGCGGCCGTTCTTTGTCGCCATGCGTGCACGAAAGCCGTGCTTCTTGGCGCGGCGGCGGTTGTTCGGTTGAAAAGTTCTCTTCGGCATACTTGTCCCTCACTGGTCGATCACTTGCGAGAAGTGAAAACCTAGAGTTTACGCGAACGGAAATGCAGTTGTCAAAGGAAATAAGGCAGAAACACGACCGGTAGGCGGTGTGCCGGGGATCTTGGATCTTCCGATTTCCGTCGTTCTGACTCTTAAATTCTAATCCCTCAGGCCTGCTTGGCTTCCCGCTCATCCATAGCGATTCTTTTGAGAGCGTCGATGTATAAACGATGCTCTTCTGCAAGGATCCTCTGCGTGAGCGTCTCGACAGTGTCGTCCTCGAGGCGCTCAACCTCGCACTGCAGGATCGTCGGGCCGTGATCGAGGAGTTCATCGACGTAATGGACGGTGCAGCCTGTAACCGCAACGCCGGCGTCAAACGCTTGTTTTTGTGCGTCGAGTCCGGGAAATGCCGGCAAAAGGCTTGGGTGAATGTTCACGATCTTGCCCGCAAACCGCCTTACGAATTCCGGCGAAAGCAGCCGCATATAGCCCGCTAGACACACAAGCTCGACACCGCGTTTCTCTAATTCGTCGCCGATCTCGGCATCGTGTTCAACACGCGAACGTCCGCGTCGCTCGACTGCGAGAGTCTCGACGCCGCGCTCGGCCGCCTTTGCCAAACCGCCCGCGTCGGGTTTGTCGCTTATAACGACCGCAACCTCAGAATCCGCGATCTCGCCGCTCTTTACCGCATCGACGATCGCCGCCATATTCGATCCGCGGCCCGAGATCAAGATTCCTATCTTCATTGCACTCTCGAACCTACCATATTGTGTCCTGTTGCACGACATCGTCAATCTCGGACAGAGAATGTCTGCAAACGCAGCGGTTCCTGTCGCCGACGGTGACGAATAAAATAGCGTAGGGTGGAACCCTACGTTCTTACGCCGAATTGGATCCGTCCCCGAAAGGGGACGAACGTTTCAACCGCCTTGCCGCTCCCTTACAGCAAGCCGAAAATATCTGCGCCGCCCATCCTGTGGTAGCATAACTTCAACACACCGTTCTTCCTTAAAATTTGAGTGCCGATGAATCTTCTCAAAGACTATCTCTCACAGATGAGCCAGATCAGGCGTTCTGCTGCCGCCGTAAAAGAAACGTCGTATTACGGCACGCTTGAGACGCTCCTGAACGAGGCCGGTCGGCATCTCAAGCCGAAAGTTCGCTGCATCGTCAATCTATCGAACAAAGGTGCGGGGATTCCCGACGGCGGGTTGTTTACGCCAAATCAGTTTCAGCAGCGGTCGAACGACCTTATCGACGGACAGCTTCCTGCCCGCGGGGCCATCGAGGTAAAAGGCACAGGCGATGAGGTCGATACTATAAAGGACACCGAACAGGTCAAAAAATATCTCGACAAATACGGCAACGTGCTCGTTACCAATTATCGGGACTTTTTGCTTGTAACGCTCGATCGAGACAAGCAGCCGAAGGCGCTTGAGCGATACAGCATCGCCGAGAACGAGTCAGCATTCTGGGACAAGGCGGATCACTTTTCGGCGACGACCGAGAACGAAGCCGTCCTTGAGATGTTGCGCGGTTAGCATTTATTTGAGAATTTCTCTTACATGGATGTACATTCTCCAGAAATCAGATCGAGGAACATGCGAGCGATCCGCTCGAAAGCAACGTCGATGGAGATCGCCCTCGCAAAAGCCCTTTGGGGCTCGCGGTGGACATCCTTATGAACGGCTTAAAGTATCCTCCAGTTGGAAGCGAAGGCGTACACCGCAAATTGGCACATCATCTTCTACGACGCGCCATGCCTCGATTTGAGGTTTTTCGTTGCGAAGCTGACGCGCCATAATCCATAAGTAATAGTGCGGCTTCGCCGCTCTATTTGCGGAAAAGCTGTGCTTTTCCGGATAATGCTATAAAACCCTCGCGGCTATGCCGCCGCTCCCACTCTATGTTTAAGATCTCAAGGGATAATCCCGCATACTTTCTGACTTCCGTTGCGCATAGTAGACTGCCGATCTTTCGGAAAGATACGATCAAACAAGTGGTCTGTGACGCGTTCGACGAGGCACGCAGTTCCGGTGGACTAATGATCTTTGCGTTTGTAATAATGCCTGACCACACGCATGTGCTCACCGACAACGCTCGTGAAATAGGAGATGTCCTGCGGTATCTGAACGGCATTTCCGCAAAACGACTTATCGACTATCTCAGAGCGAAGGGTTACGAGGATTCACTCGCAAAACTTCGCATTCAGGAAAGGGGCAAAAATCATAAACACTCGGTTTACGAGCACCATCCGAACGCGTTACGAATAACCGGCGAGGAGGCATTTATGCAGAAAGTGAATTACATTCATCTCAATCCGGTTCGCTCCGGATTGGTCGAACACCCGGACGAATATCAGTTTTCGAGCGCCAGACAATGGCACTTGAAGTCGCTGGAGAGCGAGCCGTTGCTCACGGACCACAAGAACATCGACTGGCGGGCGGCATAGCCGCCGTACTTATTTCTGACCGGCCCGGAGAAGCAGAGCTTCTCCGCAAATAGAGCGGCACAGCCGCTGTCGCCGGCCGCGGATAAGAAGCTTGGAGATTACTTTGGACTTGACGTCGGTCCATTTGTAAAGCTTGCATTCTACGCTGCAAAAAAGGGAAATCTCCACTCACTGTTCTTTGTTAGAGAAATCAACAACACGGAAGAACGCGCTCTTGTGGATTGGTGGTTTATTACGTTCGATACCATCGCTCAATTCGCGTCGTAGAATCCGCAAGGCGGTGGAACAAACATGCAGGGCGGCGGAAGTACTGTCGTTAAGATTCCCAAAGCAGAGTTCACAAGACTTTCTCCAACCGCTTTTGAGGATCTTTAGACAAAGGTTACTCACCTGTGAACCGTTGTTACGATGCCCGGCAAAGGACGCGTCGAGAAAGGCGGAAACCCGAACGGTAGTGAGGGTGTAGCAGATGAAGCTTCATTCGATATCTATCTGAACGACTTCGCTTATTGGCGAAATGTGCCCGCTCCGGTCTGGGAATACTACATCGGCGGCTATCAGGTCGTCAAAAAATGGCTGAGCTACCGCGAATATGCCTTGCTCGGCCGCCCGCTCAAACTCGAAGAGGTCGAGGAAGTAACGAATATGATCCGCCGCATCGCCGCCATCATCTCACTCACCCCGGACCTCGACGCGAACTATACCGCCGTAAAAGATCAGCCCGAAAGGCCGCCAAACCGAACGGAAAATTGAGAATGGAAAACTGAGAACGAAAGGCCACTTCGGCCGCCGACCGGCCAAGCGTCAGGTTCCTTCTGATCCGTCGTTATCCGCCTTATCTGTGCCATCCGCGTTCTCAACGGGTTGCGCCACCTTGAACGCGGATCGGGCGGATGAAGCGGGTCTTTCGGAGTCCCGCTGACGCGGCGAGAGAAGGAAAAATCCCTCTTGACACGTATGATATACTCATATTGCTGGTGTAAACATACGTTTTACACGCTGATCTTTGACAAAGGTGACATAAATTGTAACTGCCGCCTCGAAAAACGCCGATTTTTGTTCCGTTTTGTTCCGCTTGTTCCGCGCCGCGCGGAACGGAACAAACATCGAGGAAATTGTGAATTGTTCATTGTGAATTGGTAAAGGAAGCCGGACGTGCGCGGTTTTCAATCGTTGAGCGAATAATGGCGAGTGCCCTTACCAACGTGCGGGCTTGCGGCAACGTCTTTGCGTGCTTTGCGACTGCTCTGCGAACTTTGCGTTTAAACCAAAGCGAAAACGCAAAGAGCGCCAAGCGAAACCCCGCAAAGTTTGCAAAGGACGGCTCAGCCTAATGACTTTTCACCTGTTGCCTATTGGATCGATACGGATCTATCGCCCGACACGACCTTGCCGATCTCGCGCGCATTTGGGATCTTGGCGAGGAACTCGGCGGCTGACTCTTTTGAGGTGATCGCGACCATTCCGATGCCCATGTTGAATGTACGGAACATCTCGTTGTCGGCAACGTTGCCGAGACGCTGCATCAGGCCGAAGATCGGCGGTTCGCTCCACGTGCCGCGGCTGATCTCGACGGAGACGCCTTCGGGCAGGATGCGTGGAATATTCTCGAGAAAGCCGCCGCCTGTGATGTGTGCGAGGCCGTTTATTGATGCGGACGAGGGCGTCCGCGTTCCGTCGAGCAGCGGGCCGATCTCAGGCAGGAAGCTCGCGTGCGTTGCAAGCAGTGCTTCGCCGGCGGTTGCTCCAAGCTCGTTGATATAAGAATCGACCTTGTAGCCGCCGACCTCGAAGAAAAGCTTGCGGGCCAGGGAATAGCCGTTCGTCTGCAAGCCCGTCGAAGGCAGGCCGAGTACAACATCGCCGGGCACGATCGACTTGCCGTCGATGACCTTCGCCTTATCGACGACGCCGACGATAAAGCCGGCGAGGTCGTATTCGCCCGGCGGATAAAAGTCGGGCATTTCGGCCGTTTCGCCGCCGAGCAGAACGCAGCCGTTCTCGCGGCAGGCGCGCGCCATTCCCTCGACGACCGAAGCCGTTACGTCGGGTTCGAGTTTGCCGGTCGCGAAATAATCGAGGAAGAAGAGCGGCCTCGCACCTTGCACGAGAATGTCGTTGACGCAGTGATTCACGAGGTCGGCACCAACGGTCGAGTGGATCCCCGTCTCGAAGGCGATCTTCAGCTTCGTCCCGACGCCGTCCGCCGAAGCGACGAGTATCGGTTCGGCCATATCGGGGAAAGCACCGGCGAACATCCCGCCGAAGCTCCCGATCTCGGTCAGCGTCCGCTCGTTGAACGTCGAACGGGCATACTCGCGGATCTTCGCCACCGCCTGGTTCGCCTTGTCTATTGAAACGCCCGCATCGGCGTATGAAATTGAATCGGTCATTGTCTATGGTAATTTGACGTGTTCGCCGCCAAATTTGATCAGATCGGAATCGAATGTCAAAAGCTTGTCAGAGTTTCGACGAGCTTCGACCGCGGCATAACTGTCGGGGAATGAAAGCTGTCGACGTTTTGCAAAGAGTTTGATCGTTGACACTAACAAACTCTCGTTGCAGACCACGGTCGGCAGCTCAACAAATTTGCCTATCAACGCAGCAACCTCCTGCCGGTCAAGGCCCACGCTGCGTTCAAGAACGAATGCGACTTCCGTAATGATCACATCGGAAACATAACACACAGAGGTCGTTATGATCCGCTTGGATCGTTCGGCTTGATCGGGAATATCTCGGAGGAGATAACGGAGGATCACATTCGCGTCAAGGCTATTCATTTATGATCATCAACCCAAGCATTTGCGATCGCTTCTTTCAAGGCTCTGCCGGTCAGGCCCAGCCGATGCTTCGGAATCTTTGCGACGATCTCTTCTCTCAGTTTTTCGAACTCCTCAAAGGTGGTCCCCGGTTTAACGACTATCTCGCCCTTGTCATTTACGGAAACTGTCACCTTGCGGCCTGGTGTTATTCGAAAAGCCTTTCTGATCGGTGACGGCAACGTTATAGTACCCTTGCTTGTGACAGTGGTCTTATAGTCCATGTAATACATTCTACATAAGTATTACATTCAAGTCTATTTCTTTCGCTAATTGTTATGTCTGATACCGAATTCTCGACGCAAGGCCTCGTCGAAATGCGTGGGCGATCCAATAGGCGTCTCGTGCCGTGTTTCCCCCATGGTTACGAAGTATTTTTGTTCTGTCATAGTTTTTCGCCCCGTTTCGGTCATTATCGAGCAGAGTTTTCCTTTGGTGAAATGCGATTCCGGTGAAAACTGCTGAAAGTCGCACATCTCGGCAAACTCGGCGAGTTCGCGGGCGATGTCGGTGAAAAGATACTCGTTCTTCCACTCGCCGCCGAGCATTTTCTTGACGACAAACGTCTCTCCTTCGCCACGCTCGATCACAAAGACACCGTTTGTATCCTGCTGCTCTTCGCCGACAACCAATCGCAGCGGTTCCGCCGCAAAATCGCCGAATCCCACATCTGCGAGGAAGTCCTCGTCGCCGATCGAGACGATGATCGCGGCGTGGTCGAATTCCGGGCCGAAGCTGCCGTCGGGCCGTCCGACGCGGGCTGAGATCAAGCGCGTCGTAAATCCGATCGAGATGAGCAACTCATTGAACAGGCCGTTCAATTCGTAGCAAAATCCGCCGCGTCGTTCGCCGACGATCTTTGAATAGAAACGTTCGATGTCTAAGACTATCGGCCGCTTCCAATGAATGTCGAGATTCTCGAACGCAGGGTTTCGACGTTGAGTGAGTCCGGGCCGAGTTCGGCTCCGATCCGTTCGAGATATTTTGTTGAATTCATAACAAAAAGAAAGCAAGATTATATTCCTGACCGAAAGCCGTTGACTAACTCCCGCATTCGCGTTTAGCATTTTTCTCAATAGCTCTATCGGAGTCGCCGATAGCGTACAATCGAAACATATGAGCTTCACGCTTATCGACATGAGTTCCGAGAACTTCGAGTTCTTTGCGAACGTATGGCACTGGAAAGCAGGCCTCGAGATCATTCGCAGCCTTGATATTCTCAGCGAAGGAACGCTCAGGCAGATGGGATATAACGCTACCGGCGTCAAAATTTCTCGCGATGAGGCCCATGAGATCGGCTCAAGGATCCGCACTGAGGTCTTGTCGAAGGTGCCCGCCGGAAGCCGCATTTTCGCCGACCTGACGATAACGAGCGCGCCTGACGACATGACGCTTCATCGCGATGAGGACGATCAGTGGAAGAACTATAGCGTCGGGCACGAGTGGCTAACGGAGTTTTCTGACTTTTGTCTGCGGTCAAAAGGCTTCCAGGTCTTTTAGTGAACGGTGTTCCTTTTCGCTGGCCGCATGCAGCGATATCTTTTTGACGGTGCTTGATGGAAACCTTTACGAACATCCATGACCTCGCCGCACCGTTCCTCAAAAACATCTGGCTCCAAATGGGGCTTCTTGTCGCGTTCGCGACGGTGCACGGATATTTGGGAGCATGGCTAGCGGTAAGAATGCTGTTCCGCCCGCGACGGCCGGTGAAGATCTTTGGGATGACGGTCTTTCCGCAAGGAATGATCCCGCGGAACCGCGACCGCCTCGCGGCAGCGATCGGTAAGGCGGTCGGAGAAGAACTCGTCACGACCGACACGATCCAAGAGCATTTGATCGGCCGCGATTTTCTAAAACGAAAGCTCGATGCCGTCGTCGGTGAATACACGACCGCTCTTCTTGACACGAACTACCCATCGCTGATCGAGGCCTTGCCTGCATCCGTGCGAACGCCTGTGCTTGATGCGATCTCCGGCCTTCAGGTAAGGCTCGCCGGCCACATTCGCGTCGTTCTCAGCAGCGAAGATGCTCGCATCCGCATTCATCAACTAGCTACATCACGAATGGACGACATCCTCAGTCACCGCGTTTCCGAGGTGTTGGATACGGAAACATCTGCCCGCGTCATTGATTTTTTGACAGAACGGATCCGCGCCGGGCTCGAACAGCCTGCTTTCGAACAGAGCATAGGCGATTTTGTTAGAAAAAAACTCGAGGACCTATTGAACTCTCCTTCGCCGGTCGGCGAAATGTTCACGCCCGAAGCTGTAGAATTCCTAAAAGAAAAGGCACGCGAACAGGTCGAGCCGGCCGTCAAGCAGATCGCCGAGTTCGCCACGACCGACAATACTCGCGGCCAGATCAGCGCTCTCGTAAAGCGCGAGGTCCATGACTATTACGAAAACCTTTCGTTCTTCAAGAAGATCTTTGTCTCGCGGGACAACCTCCTCAACGAAGTTGACGATCTTGTGAATGAAAGCTTTCCCCGGCGGCTTGAAGAAACCCTTAACGATGCATCGTTTGCCGAGGAGGCTCGGAACTTTATCTCCAACGGCATCGACACCGCTCTTTCGCGGCCTGTAAAGGATATTGTTGGACACATCGACCCCGAACGCCTCGATGCTCTTAAAGACCAGATCACAAGGTCGGTCTTTTCCCTTCTTAAAAGCGAAGAGACGATCCGAGGCATTCGCCGGTTCCTGAGCGAGACGATAGCGAAACTCCGTCCGCACAGCATCGATGCCGTGCTTCAGATCGTGCATCCGGAGGCCGAAGAACGCTTAAAGACGACGGTCGCAGACGGCGTCGTAAACGTCCTTTCAAGCGATGCGACCGCAAACCTGCTTAATGAGTTCCTGTCAACGCGCATCGAAGATCTTCTTGCGACGCCGATCGGCCGGCTCGGGGACCACCTTGCCTCAGAGAAAGTTGCACGAACTTCTGCAACGCTTACAGACACCGTCATCGATGCGATCAACGCAAAACTGCCCGATGCTATACGCGAGTTCGATATAGGTGGTGTTGTCAGGGAAAAGATCCGTGCCTATCCTGCCGAGAAACTTGAATCGCTCGTTATGAGCGTCGCAAAAGAACACCTGCGGACTATCGAGCTATTTGGAGCCTTGTTCGGATTCCTTATCGGAATGGTGCAGGCGATCCAGTTCTACTTCTACGCGAAATAAAGCCCCAATTTCTCCGAACTTCAACCTCGAAGGTTTCGTTATCTCCTATAACCTCGCAAAAGTTAACGGGGAAGAAACAGTGTTCGGAGAGTAGTTTTTATGAAAAAGATCGGCTTCCTTTTATTTCTTACGGCATTGGTCATCGGTATTTCGATCTCGGGTGCGTTTTCGTTCGGACCAGCGACAAAAGATCTCTTTCGCTTAGGCTCCATATTCCAGGGCGAGGTCGGCTCCGGCAACGTTGTTACGGTTAAGCGCGATGTTGCAGACTTCGACACGCTTGAGGTGAGCGGGGTTTTTGTTGTCGAGGTGATGCGTGGCGATATCTTTAGTGTGAACGTAACTGCCGACGACAACCTCATGCCGTTCATCAAAACTGAGGTTAACGGCGATACGTTGTCCATCTATGCCGATAAGCGCATCTCAAAAACTTCGGAGCTAAAGGTTGTTATTACGGCCCCTATCATAAACGAGGCGTCCTCTTCGGGCGTCGCGAAGGTCACGCTTAAGGATATCAATAACGAACAACTCGCCCTTGACGCGAGCGGAGCCTCAAGGATCACGGTTTCGGGAAAAACGAATGGTCTCGATGTTGAAGCAAGCGGTGCTAGCAAAATATTCGCAGCCGAACTTGTAAGCAAGCAGGCATCGATCGAAACAAGCGGTGCGAGCAATGCCGAGTTGAATGTTGCTGAAGTGCTTAAGGCGACGGCTTCGGGTGCAAGCCATGTCCGATACAGCGGTTCCCCAACTGTCAATGCAGACAGGTCCGGTGCCGCCACCATCTCACAGTTGGCCGCAAACTAAGAACACTGTCTCGAACCCGCTCGATCGATCGGGCTTTTGGAAAGAACCGTCGCCGCTTCTCGTTGGTCCAGTTGGATCCGTGAGAGGCGGCGTTCGATATTCGGCATTCGCATACGCGGCGCGATATAATGGTCGAGCACACGAAAAAATTTCTTTATATTTTCCCATTTTTTGATCGAAAGATCGGTCGAATTCTTGTCAAAGATCGGGTTCAAAATGCTCCCAAATATATGACAAAAAAGGAAGTTAAATCGACGTTAAAGGAAAAATTTCAGCCTGTGGATTTCGGTTTGCAAGGGTAGGTTTTTCGTGTTAGTCTGATATCCATTTCCGGGTTCCATGTGCTTGTAACTTGTTGAAAGTAAATAGCTTAATGTTGTGAGTTAGGTTTTAAACAGCTTTGCTTCCGACTTGTGGAAATCCTGTGAAAAAGACGGTAACGCTTTGTTAACAAAGAACCTCCTGGGATTTGATATTACATTTCGTCAAGGGTAAAAAGAGCCGTCTTAAACAGTACCTCGAAATTTAGAATTCAATTGGTCACCGAACGATCTTTTGCTGTCAAAACGGTCCGGTGAGAACTTAGACAAACTTGCACCTCGCTTTAGATAAAAACACGATCTGGGACGACGCTCTCGTACAACTCCGCGAAGAGTTGAGCCCTCAGGTCCTTGCCACTTGGTTCCTTCCGATCAAGTTCATTAAGAGCGACGACCATCAAAAGGAGATCGTATTGGCGGCCGGGATCGTCGCACAAGATTGGATCAAGCGATATTACGCGGATAAACTCACCGAAATATTTTCACAGCTCGGCTGCGGCGACCATAATATCGTTTGGCAAAATATAGAAGAGGATACGTCTGACGATGAATCGACCGACGGCGATCTTCTGTTTTCACCCTCTGCCCGGGTCGAACTTTCTACTGAACCGGCAGCCCGTCCTTTTGCTGAGTCGGTCGAAACCACGTCTCTCAACCCAAAGTACACTTTCGATAAATTTGTCGTCGGTACAGGGAATGAGTTTGCGAACGCCGCGGCAAAAAGTGTCGCGGAAACTCCAGGCTCTGCATACAATCCGCTCTTCCTATACGGCGGCGTCGGGTTAGGCAAGACCCATCTTATGCACGCCATCGGACATTCGATCAAGCAGCGGTCACCTTCCTCTCGTGTCGCGTACATAACGAGTGAGTTGTTCATGAACGAACTCATCCACGCGATCCGCTTCGACAAAACGCCGGCCTTTCGTGATAAGTATCGATCTATCGACGTCTTGCTTCTTGACGACATCCAATTTATGGCCGGCAAAGAGCGCACTCAGGAAGAATTTTTTCATACATTCAACACGCTCTATAACGATCAGAAGCAGATCGTTATATCGAGCGACTGTCCGCCGCGCGAGATCCCGACCTTGGAAGAACGTCTGCACTCGCGATTTGAATGGGGCTTGATCGCGGATATCGAACCGCCGGATCTTGAAACAAAGGTGGCGATCCTAAAACGAAAGGCTGATCTAGACGGCATTGATCTGCCGAACGATATCGCGATCTACATCGCAGGCCGCGTAAAAAGCAACGTACGCGAACTCGAAGGTTCGCTTGTAAGGCTTGTCGCCATATCTTCGCTCAAGCGTGTACCGTTTTCGAGAGCGATAGCCGACGAGGCCATAAAGAACATCATTGACAGCGAGCATCCCGCAGGTCTTACACTCGATCGGATCATTCGGGCAGTCGCCGCCCAATATAAGATGTCCGTTGACGAATTAAAGGCAAAGAGCAACTCTAGGGCCGTCGCTCTGCCGCGTCAGGTTGCGATGTATCTATGCAAAAGATTGACGCGCCACAGCTTCCCGGAGATCGGAAAAGAGTTTGGAGGCAAGCATCATACGACGGTTATGCACTCGGTCGACAAGATCGAGAAGATAAATCGCGAAGATCGTGTTTTCCACAAGGCGTTAAACGAGCTAATCGATAATCTTTGCAACAGTTAGCAAGATTTATCGGATGGACCGGAATCACAGGTTTTCCACCGGTTTTCCGAGTATGTTAGATCGGTAAGCTATTGATAAATATAAGGCTTAGCCAAAAGCATCGAGATTTCGCACAGGTTGCCGAATACAATGCTTATGGAAAATTGAGGAAAACTCAACTAAAGATGGTTTTCCACACTATGAAGATTTTATCCACAAGTTTTCCACAAGCAATTGTGGATAAAAAAGTTCAGATTTTATAAGGAGTTATCCGTTTTTCACACAAATCCACAGGCCCTATTACTACTACTATTTCTTTCTCTTATTTTTTGAAGTTAAATAAGTAGTAAAAGGCATCCAACAAGAAACGAGAGGTAATGAGGTAAGTATGGAATTCACGATCAAGCAATCAACGTTGAAAGACGAACTAGGTTTTATTCAGGGCGTCGTCGAACGCAAAACGACGATCCCGGTCCTTGCGAACATACTTATCGAATCTCTAGGCGATAACGAGATCCGCATCGTCGGAACAGACCTCGACGTAACGATCCGCTGCGATGCGGAAGCAGAGGTCGAGAAACAAGGTTCGATCTGCATCTCGGCGCGCAAGCTTTTTGACATCGTCCGAACTCTTGACGCAGAGGATGTGCACTTCAAGAAAGACGACAACGAATGGGTTACGATGAAATGCGGCCGTGCGAAGTTTCGCCTCGCCGGCGTCAACCGCGAACAGTTCCCGGAGATACCGGCGTTCAAGAGCACACCGCTCAGCCTGCCGGCTGCGACGTTCAACTATTTCATCCAGAACACGGCGTTCGCGATCACGAACGAAGTTTCGCGATTCACCCTTTCCGGTGCGAAGTTCATTCTCTCGGACGGCATTGCCCGAATGGTTACTACCGACGGCCACCGTCTCGCGTTTATCGAGCGGAAACTTCCGAACGATGTAGAAACTTCAGCGATCGATACGCTTATTCCGCGCAAGGCTCTTCTTGAGCTCGCAAAGATTGCGCGCGACACGAACGGCAACATCTCATTTGGTGAGGACCAGAAACACCTTTTCTTCGAGATCGAAGGGCGTCTCTTGATCAGCCGGACGCTGACCGGAACCTTTCCGAACTACGAGCTTGTGATGCCGAAGGATAATAACCTAGCCGCGATCTTCGATCTCGAAGAGATGCGTGCGGCAGTTCGCCGAGTCAGTCTCATGGCGGATGACCGTACACGTTCGATCCGTCTGACGGTTCGCACGGGCGAGATCGAACTGAATGCACAATCAAGCGAAGAAGGCGAAGGCCGCGAGGTCGTACCCGCAGAATACACCGGCCCTGAGACGCCGATCGGTTTCAACTGCCAGTATCTGCTCGAATTTCTGAATAACGCGGGCTCTATCGCAACCGCCGCTAAAACCGAGGGCGAGAAGGAATCCGATGGCGATGGAACAGTTCGCGTCCGCGACGGCAATGCCGCCACGCGCATCTCGTTCGAGTTCAAGGACTCGAACGCCTCGACGCAAATGCGTATCGTTGAAAATTCCGAATACGATTACAAGTACATAGTAATGCCGCTCAGGATCTGATTTCGGCGTTTCATCGTGAAGTTTAAGAGAAGGCTCGCATGCTGGAAACGGTTTGCGGGCGTTCCCATTCTAATTATTCTGAGGGTTTTCGGCGATCGTCTTTAGCTGGCTCAAGCCCCTTTCAAAGTCGGAGCCGATGGCTTTGTCCATATCGACAAAGAGCGAAAATGCCTTTGACATAAAATTGTGCTTGCCGTTCATCGTCCATTCTACATCGGAGTTCGCTCCCGCCGGGGTGATCTTAAGGTCGATGGTGGATGAGGAGTCAAAGGGTTTGATGAAGTGCAGGTCGATCTTGACAAGGCTCGGCGGCGTACTTTCGACGATCGTCATTCTGCCTTCGCCGACCTCTTGATTGCCTGTCCAAAAATATACGGCACCTTTTCCGCTTTCCGGCCCGGTGATCTCGGTTTTCATATTCGGGTCAAGTTGCGCCCAGGGCGACCAGGCATCCCATTTATGGAAATCGTTGACCTCAGAAAAGACGCGCTCGGGAGCGGCCGCGATCGTGGTCTTACGCGTGATCGTAAATTCGTCCGGCTGCATCACGATGAATACGCCGAGCAAAGCAAAGGTCAAAAGGAGAGCAATGACGACGGAAATGATCGCTTTCTTTACCATATAGAACACCTCAGACGGGAGACTTTTGCGTGAAAGAATACTACACAAAATCGTCTACGCCCAATAAAGTGAAAGGGTGCGGACTTTTTGGAAAGCCGCACCCGGTAGGTAAATATTTGGTAGGTATTATTGAAGGGTTATAAAACGCTCATTTACGGTCGAGCGGTCACCGAAGGGGGATAGTAGAAACTCCCCGATGTCGTAAGATCCTTTGTATCAAACTTCTTTCTTGCTCCACAGGAAAGGCAGGCACGATAGCTTACTTTTCCGTTCGTGAATGGCCGGCTAATATCTCGATGCCGGCAGCCAAACAATCTAACAAAAATTCCGATCCTTTTGCCGAAACCATCGGCTTCTTGAGCATCTACACGCCCGAGGGCGGATATTTGTTCCAAAATATGCTGCATAAAACGTACTTCGATCTCCTTTTCCCTGTTAAACACCCAATTTCGGTGGTCTTACAAAAAAGAACGCAACGGCGTCGAAGTTTTTGCATTACTTTGATGTCCGAACGGACAAAATAGTTTGCATTTTTGAAAACCGATAGACTAACCTTTCCCACGGCAATTTTCAAACCGAGACGCGATATTAGATAATATCTAGCTGGCACAACATTATTTGGATCTGCCTGAAGACGTAGATAATTGGGGTTAAAATGAAGAAAGCAGCAGTTTTTATTGGATTAATCGCCCTTGGGGTCTTTGTATTTTCAACACAGGCACGCGCCTGGGACGACGTCGGCCATAAGCTTACCGCTTACATCGCATGGCAGAACATGACGCCCGAAGCGAGGGCCCGCGTGATCGAAATTTTGCGAGCCGCTCCTGAGGATTCTCAGCTTGCGACCTTTTATATGAGCTATGGCTCGCAGAGCAAGGCCGAACGCGAGCGTGAATTCTTCGTAATGATCGCAAGTTGGGCCGATTTTATTAAAGACAAAGGATTTCCGGTCCGCTATAAGACGTATTCGAACTCAAACTGGCATTATTCCGACACATTTTGGCATTTCGAGAACGGGAAGGCCGTTATGGACACAGATGTCGAAAAGAACGGCCTTGCGATGGATAAGCTCGAAGAATTCAGCAAACTGATCACGAGTTCGGCATCAGACAAGGAAAAGGCGATCGCGGTCGCTTGGCTTATTCACATAATTGGCGACATCCATCAACCGCTTCATGTCTCAGCAAAAACGACCAATAGCTATCCAAAGGGCGATCAAGGCGGAAATCTATTCTTTCTGACCCCTAATGGGACACCGAGAGATCAGCAGCGGAATCTACACGGTTTTTGGGATTCGATAATCGACCAGACACAACCGAATACAAAAGACGAATGCGATGCAGCATATCTTGATCCTATTGGCGACAAGATCATGGCCGCATATCCGTACGACAAGGAAAAGAAAACACTCGAACCAGGCGAGTTCTCAAAATGGAAAGACGAGAGCCTTGAGATAGCGACGAACTTTGCCTACAAGAACATCGAGTTCTTCAAGAAGCCGTCCGACGACTATCAGCAAAAGGCGTTTCGCATCTCCGAGAAGCAGATCGCTCTTGCAGGATATCGCATTGCCGATCTTTTCAATTCGGCGTTTGGTTCCCCTACGATTACAGGCGTGCCGGTAAGATAACGGATGATCGATGAAGCAGAGCCTTCCTGAATATTTTCGATCGCGCCTGGATGCGATAGTTGACGAGATCAATGAACTCGTCTCGATCGAAACGCCTTCTCATGATATTGACCGAAGTTTGCGGATAGCTGAGCTGCTCGCGAGCAAGTTTCGCGAAGCGGCCGATAGCGTCGAGATCGAAAAGGCGGATGGTGCAGGCAGCCATATTATCGCTCGAGCCGGTATCGACCTCGGCACGTGTCCGACGCTGATCCTCGGCCACACCGATACTGTTCATCCAATTGGAACGATCGACAAAAATCCGATCCGCATCGAGAACTCGAGGCTCTTTGGACCCGGCGTTTTTGATATGAAGGGCAATATTCCGGTCATTCTTGAGGCTCTGCGATATCTCCACGGCGAAAAGATCGACCGGCCGATAACCATTCTGCTCTCATGCGATGAAGAAACAGGAAGTGCGACGGGGCGAGAGTTGGTGGAACGCGAGGCTGCGAAAAGCTCGCGCTGTTTTGTGCTAGAACCTTCGGCCGCCGGCAAGGTGAAAACGGGACGAAAAGGCACAGGCGTATTTTGCCTTGAAGCCACCGGCGTTCCCGCGCATGCCGGCCTCGAACCCGATCGCGGGGCGAACGCAGTCGCCGAACTCGCAAGGCAAGTTGATGCTATTCATTCGCTCGCGAACCGCGACGCTGGAACGACTGTTAACGTAACGACGTTCTCTGGCGGCACGACGACGAATGTGATTCCGGCATTTGCGGCGTGCGAGATAGATGTGCGGTTTTCGAATGCGGCGGAAGGTGACCGCGTAGAAGCCGAACTGAGAAATCTCTCTGCACAAGACCCTAGAGTTAAGCTCGAACTAAAGGGCCGCATAAATCGCCCGCCGCTCGAGGAAACCAAAGATGTAATGGCTCTCTACGAAAGAGCGAGAGCAGCTGCCTTGGGCCTTGGTTTTGAACTCGAGCATACGCAGGTCGGCGGCGCATCCGATGGTAATTTCGTAGCCGCTCTTGGCATACCCGTTCTTGATGGTTTGGGGATAACGGGCGACGGAGCTCATACTCTTGATGAGTATATTGAGATCGAAGATATTCCGAGGCGTGCTGCATTGTTGACGAGGCTGCTGATCGGGGAATAGGCTTCCTCAGACCATAATTACAATAAGACGGAGGCGAAACCTGTCCGGTGATGGGCGCGGTCTTCAAAATCGTCTGCGAGTTCGCCAAACGCGGGCTTGGGTGGGTTCGACTCCCACACGCCTCCGCCAAACCGGAATTTTCGATTTTGGATTTTTGATTTTGGATTACAACTTGAATTAAGGGTTATGACTGAATCTGAATTTAAGGAGCGAACAAAGGGAATCGCACTTAGAATTATAAAGTTAGTTCAGTCGTTGCCTAAAAATTGGATCGCGGAGACGATCGGTAAACAGCTTCTACGGTCGGGAACGTCGATCGGAGCGAATTATCGAGCCGCGTGTCGAGCAAAATCGACCGCAGACATAATCAATAAGCTCGCGATCGTTGAAGAAGAGGCTGATGAAAGCATGTTTTGGATCGACCTGCTGATCGAGTCAGAGATCGTGCCGCAGACCAAGCTGGAGAAACTCTACAACGATATCAACGAAATTGTTGCTATGACGGTCTCATCAATCAGAACATTGAAAAGCAAAAACCTAAAATCTAAAATCCCAGATCCAAAATCAAGATGATGCTCGCTTGGATAGCATTAAATATGACGCCGGGGATCGGGCCGCGTGCCGCGACGGTTCTGCTCGAACGTTTTGGTTCGGCCGAGGCGGTGTTTCATGCTTCGCGTTCGCAGCTGGAACTCTTAAGAATGGACGCGCAGACGGTCGATGCGATCCTTGCGAAGAGTTTCGATGAGCGTGCGAAACGCGAATTTGACGAGGTCAAGAAACTTGGCGGCGACATTCTCGTGCTTGATGACGGCAGCTATCCGGACATCCTCCGCGAGATCGCCGATCCGCCGCCGGTACTTTATGTAAAAGGCGATTGGCAGGCGTGTTTCGACCAGCCGAGCATTGGCGTCGTTGGGTCGCGAAACTGTTCGACGTATGGCGAGAATGCTTCCGAGATGCTCGCACGCGACCTTGCTTCGCGAGGCATCACGATCACGTCGGGGCTCGCACGCGGAATCGATACGGCGGCTCATCGCGGTGCGATGCGTGCGAGCGGCCGGACGATCGCCGTCATGGGCACAGGACTTGATTCCGTATATCCACGCGAGAATAACGGTACGGTTCGCGAGATCCTGGCGAAAGGCGGCTGTCTCGTGACACAATTCCCGCTTGGCACGCCGCCCTTAAAGGAGAATTTTCCTTACCGTAATCGCATTATCAGCGGCCTGAGTCTCGGACTTCTCGTGGTTGAGGCGTCCGAACGGAGCGGTTCGCTGATCACCGCTCGACTGGCGGTCGAGCAAAACCGTGAAGTGATGGCTGTGCCCGGCAATATAACGAGCGGAAACTCGTTCGGTACTAATTACCTAATAAAAAGCGGAGCAAAGCTCGTGCAGCAATGGCAGGACATTGTCGCCGAGATGCCCGCAGAGATCGGAGCGAGGATCCTGCCGCCGAAGACGGACGACCGGAAAGAGAGCGAGCGGGCGAGGAACGAGAACCACATTCCGCACGATCTCTCGCCGAACGAGATAACGGTTTACAAGGCACTTTCGCTCGATGAGGCAACGCATATCGACATCCTTGTCGAAGGCTGTGGCCTGAGCTTCGGCGACCTCAATTCCGCCCTCGTCTCACTCGACATAAAGGACCTCATCCGCGTCCTCCCCGGCAAATGCTACGCAAGGAAAGCTTAACATCCTGACTAAACAAGGTCGCAAAAAAAAGCTTGACAAACTAGACAGCCGGGCGTAATGTGGCTGTAATTTCCCGAATATGGTGATAAGCCATTTGAACGAGGCCTTCCTCGCAAGAGTTGTTGTCCAATGCTTCTCGAGGTCTTATGGAATTTAGAAAATCGCTCGTCGTTTTGTTTGGTTTCTTTTGTGTTTCGGCTCTGGCAGGCCAACATTATATGCCCCCCCCCCATTGCCTTTGCGGAAGTAGGTCGGCCAAGTTTTCAATCGGCTCTCTCGACCGTCGAGGATCCTGATCCTACGGAAACCCCTTCGCACGAGCTAGTAGGCTCGTTCTATGACGTTGAGGCCTTTCCTTCAGCTCGACTGTTGCTGAACAATAAGGGACCTGATCCTATAGAGATCGTTCCCACAATATTTTCGTCAAATGGCAACCAATTCAACCCGGCGCCGGTTGTGGTTGAGGGAAACTCTTTTCGCTTTATACCCCTAAAGGAATGGGCAACATTGGGCGGCGACGGATTTGAGCGTGGAAACATTAAGTTGGTTCACCACGGCGCAGACCTGGTCATTGGTGCGCAGATATATCTCGAAAACAATGCTAGAAGTCTCAGTCATGAAGAAAAGCTGGCCGAGATCGGCAAGTTCGATTCCAGACGGCAGGAAGCGGTGTGGTTTCAACCTTCTAACAGCGCCACGACCCGCGTTGTGCTGACGAACACTTCCGACGTTGGGATATTGATCTCCGCCGTCCTTTCTAAGACCGGTAGCCATCGTGGCGAGACAAATGTCTTCGCCTTGGGGCCACATCAAACAAGACTGCTAAACGTCGCAAAAGATTTTTCCGATGGTTGGCGATTTGCGAACGCCCAAACGGTCGGTCTTTCGCTCGAAAACACCGGGCCAAAAAGCTCTTTGATCGCTCGTATATTCATTGATGACCTCAAAAGCGGCTACTCGAATCTCGCCCAGTTTTCAAATCCGAATAACGGCAAGTCGAATGAGTATCAAGGCGCCGGATTTCATTTTGGAAACGTAGGCCGAGTTCGCATCAAACCTGTAATCGTCGTCAAAAATGTCGGGACGGAAATATCGAATGTTGCCATCACAATTCCGTATGTAACAAGCGACAATGTTAATAGACAGGTCGCTCTACCTGTAGTCCATCTTTCTCCGGGCGAGATAACGCAGATCGATACGCGAAGGCTCATTGCGGCGTCACAGATCGATGATATTAAGATCGGTGCTATCGCCATTACTTATGATGGTGAGCCTGGATCTGTGATCGCCGCTGCCCACAGTGCGACTGCAAATAACGATCTCGTGTTGCGTGTGCCCTTGTGGGATCCGCTTCAGCAAAAAAGTCCGACGGGAGGTTACCCGTGGCGGATCGAAGGCACCTCAACAACAAAGACGTATATTTACAACACGACGGACCTTGCGGAAGATTATATTGCATCCCTCCGTTGGGAAGGCGGCGAGTACGTCATAGGTCGGAAAACGCTTGCGGCAAACTCGATCGACGTGATCGATGTTAGAAGGCTCCGCGACGAACAGGTTCCGGATTTTCGCGGAAACACGATCCCGCTGCACATTTCAAGCGGCCAACTTCAATGGACGCAAAGACGAACGGACAACCTTCCCGATAACGATTTGAGGGCGAATCTCGCCTTGATCGGACGAACCGAGCAGATCGACACCGTTAACCGCATAAGCAGCAATTATGCATGTCAGAATTACTGCGAATCGACGACAACGGCCTTTGCGACCGCTGACCCGTTCGGAACGGAATACAGCAGTTTTGAATTCTCTGTAGGCGAAGAGATCCAATTCTATTCGTTCGAGAAAACAGTTTCGATCTATGGCGGGCCGCCCGTCATCTCTCCTCGAAGTTCCAACAACTGGACGAGCACCGATACGAATATCGCTACGGTAACTTCGGGCGGATTGGCGACATTTCACAACACAGGGGACGTCGATATTAAGACGGATTTTTGGGTGTGGAGTTCTATAATGCAGCCCGAATGCCCGCCGGGGCCCGAGATCGCTGACGGCTCGAAGGTGCCGGACGATGCGGCATCACTACCGACACCGCGAGACGCTGTCAATGATCAGAAGCAGGCAAGCGATCATCTGTCCGACCATCTCCTTCCCGAATGCGGAACTTGCTCCTCGTTCAGCCGACACGTTTTTCCATCCGCTGATGTAACCTCAAAGCCACCGAAAGTTAGAAACGTAACAGCAACGCCGACCGATAAGGTAAAACGAGTTACAAAGGTTGTCGGGAATCAAGACCTTATGCATTTTGCGACCCCAAAGGGAGTAGGCGGTGAGGTTGTCACCTTGACCGCAACGCTCTCGACGTCGGCACAGGAAGTTCTTAACGAGATCGATTGGGAAGGGGCGACAGAATCACCTTCGAACCCGCTGGAGGCAACGGTTCCGCGGGATGCAGCCGCGAAGAAACCTGTAAAAATAAAGTATCGCGGAACAGCAATAAAAGAAATGAGGGTTTGGGTTGTTTGGGTAACCATTACTTCCACTGACCTGCCGATTCAGCACTCTTCTGCACTTTCCGGAAACCCGCCTGGACCAGCCTCTGCCGTTCGAGGTGGATATAACTTTACACATACGATACAGCCAATTGAGCTAATTTCCGACTCAGATAGACCCGACTTCAGCGGATCAAATGAAGTAGCGGTACCCGCCGGTACCCATCCCTTTAATGGCCAATCCTTAATCGGTGGCGCTGACCGTAAATGGGACGTTTCGAGGCAGATTAGATTCAAGATCGTGAATCCCTCGCAGATTAGCCATCTAGACACGTCAACCGCTAATCAAAATTCCTTTCCAGCCGACTCTCCGAACTATCCAGCCAATGACGTACTTGGTAATGATGATACGCACACGTCCGATCCTGAAAATAACGATCCATATTCCAATAGTGGAAGACTAACTGGTGTTGACAGCCCGATTGGAGCTATTTGCCATCGGGCGGGCATTGACGGAGATAGCTTTGAGTACCGATACCAATTCCGAGAGTTCACTAGATTGGAAATCGAAAAGGTGTGGATGCGAGTATCCGACTTTTATCTATGGAGAATCCACCTAAAGTGGACAAAGGTTAACGGCGGTTGGACTTCGGTTCCGACGACCAAAGCGCTAGATAATGCTGGTTTCTAGACTTTATGAATGGTGAAATTATGAGAGATGCTGTCGTTCTAATAGCATTAGCTTCCTGCGGTCTATTGTCCTGCACAGGAGCAAAGATCGACCGGACACCGCTAGAGACAAGCGTCTTAGCTAAACCGACGCCCACGCCTAGCGCGGATGACAACGGGGCGGTTCTGCGTTCAAACGTCGAAGCGGCCGAGGCAGCACTTCGGCAGGCTTTTGTCGAGAATGATATCAAAACTGTGCGAGCAGCTTTGAAAAGCCAATTTTTTAACATACAAATGAAGGCCGTGCAGTTTATCACTGAGAAAATGGACTACGGCTCTATTCCCGATCTAGCAACTTGTTTGAAAAGAAATCAGTTGGTGATTTCAGGCGGAAGTGAGACGCAGCAAGAGCAAAATGAACTGAGCAAAGCGTTAGTAGATTCATTGGAACAATTGTTAGGTAGAACCTTCAGTGTTTCCAAGAGGCTTTCGAGCGAGACGCAAAGTGGCTACAACCCTTTCTCGGAAGCAGAACTTGAGGAGATTCTCAACGCGGTTGAAAGTTGGAAATCGCAAAATCCAAAGAAATGATCGCTAGCGTGATCGCTAGCGAAATTTGAACTCCGACTGATCCTGTCATTTCGTTTCACTTTTGACAGAGCGAAAAATTAAGAGTAGAAGTCTAAAGGTGTCAGGCGCTAAAGGTTGCGTCTGGCATTATTTTTTGAAGGCGGGTAAGAATTTGGTAGTTGTAGATCCAACCACAACAGCGATAGAAAGAGAGCATCTGGCTTTGAGTGTCTAGTAAGGACAATGCCCGAACATCTTAAAAGCGTTCGTCATTCAATACATCGCAAATTAAATACCAAAACTGAACTATGTCGAAGAATTTGTTAATAGTTGAAAGCCCTGCAAAAGCGAAGACCATCGAGAAGATCCTTGGGAAGGATTTTCAGGTGAACAGCTGCTTTGGTCACATCCGCGATCTCGAAAAGGCCGGAATGGGCATCGACATCGAGAATGATTTTGAACCGCGGTATATCGTCCCGGACGAGAAGAAGAAAGTAGTTAGCGAGCTGAAGTCGTTGGCAAAAAGGTCTGATGAAGTTTGGCTCGCAACTGACGAAGACCGCGAGGGAGAAGCGATAAGCTGGCATCTTTGCGAGGTGCTCGGCCTTGATCCAATAACGACAAAACGGATCGTCTTTCACGAGATAACAAAGCCTGCGATCGAGGCTGCCGTACAGAATCCACGCACCGTGAATATGGATCTCGTGATGGCGCAGCAGGCGCGCCGCGTGCTCGATCGTATCGTCGGGTTCGAATTAAGCCCCGTGCTATGGCGGAAGATCAGCACGAGCAAGAACAGCCTTAGCGCCGGCCGAGTGCAGAGCGTCGCAGTGCGCCTAATCGCTGAACGCGAGCGCGAGATAAATGCCTTTGAACCAGTAAGCCATTTCAAGATCGAAGGCTTGTTCATCGCCGACGATATAACTGGAAAGTCGGTCACCTTCAAAGCCGAAGGACGGAAACAGGACAGTGCGGAAGGCGCCGAGAGCTTTCTGAAGAGCTGTATTTCCGCCGACTATACAGTAACGGATATAAAGGTAAAGCCCGGCAAACGCACTCCCCCACCGCCATTTACTACGTCAACGCTCCAGCAAGAAGCTTCAAGGAAGCTTGGCTACGGTGTCGCAAGGACGATGCAGATCGCTCAGAAGCTCTACGAGAACGGGCATATCACTTATATGCGTACCGACAGCGTTTCCTTGAGCGCAACGGCGCTTAGCGACATTACTCAAACGGTGAACGGTCTTTACGGTGCAAAATATCACCAGGCGCGTAGCTTCAAAAATAAGAACGAGTCCGCTCAGGAAGCTCACGAGGCCATTCGGCCCACCTATATGAGTGCCGCAACGATCCGCGAAGACGAGTGGCAAAAGCTGTATGAACTGATCTGGAAGCGGACGATGGCTTCGCAGATGGCTGATGCCGAGCTGGAAAAGACGACGGTCAAGATAGAGATCTCCACTAATAAGGAAGAGTTGACGGCGTCAGGCGAAGTGTTGAAATTCGACGGCTTTTTGAAAGTTTATCGCGAAGGAAAGGACGAAGATGAAACGGAGGAAACGGCTGAAGGCCTGCTTCCGCCGATGACGGTCGGGCAGTCGCTGCCGCTATCCGAGCTTAGAGCAACGGAGCGTTTCAGCCGCCCGCAGCCAAGGTACACAGAGGCATCGCTTGTAAAGAAGCTGGAAGAACTCGGCATCGGCCGCCCGTCCACCTACGCGCCGACGATCTCGACGATCCAGAAAAGAGAGTACGTAGAAAAGCGGGACAAGGAAGGCACACAAAGGCCTTATCGGGTGTTGATCCTAAAGGACGATGCGATAAGCAAAAGGAAAGAATCTGAGAACACGGGGGCGGAAAAAGCAAAGTTGTTCCCGACGGACCTCGGCCTTTTGGTAACGGATTTTTTGAAACAGCATTTCGACGCCATCATGGACTACGGATTCACCGCAAAGATCGAGGAAGAGTTCGATGAGGTGGCCGACGGAAAGCTGCAATGGAACGAGATGATCGATGAGTTTTATGGACCCTTCAAGAAGGATGTTGATAACACCATCGAAAAGGCGGAACGCGTAAAGGGCGAACGCCTGCTTGGCAACGACCCCGAAACCGGCAAACCGGTGGTCGCGCGCATTGCCCGCTACGGTCCGATCATTCAGATAGGCAGTGCAACAGAGGAAGAAAAGCCGAAATTTGCCAAGATCCCGCCGGGACAAAGCATCGAGACGATCACTTTCGATGAGGCTCTTGCCCTTTTTAAGCTGCAGAGCGCGATGGGCAGTTTTGAAGGCAGGGACCTATCCGTAAGCATTGGCCGCTTTGGGCCCTATGTTAAATGGGGCGATGAATTCATCTCGATCCCTCGCGGCACCGACCTCGCCACTGTGGATACGGAAAAGGCGATAGAGTTCATCAAGGCTAAACAGGTCGCGGACGCTCCCGTTGGCGAGTACGGCGGCAAACCGATCACGAAAGGTACGGGACGTTTTGGGCCATTTATAAAATGGGACGGCTTGTTCATCAATGTGCCGCGTCGATATGACTTTCAGAATCTGACCCAGGCTGAGATGAACGAACTGATCGAAGCAAAGGTCAGCAAGGAAGCCAATCGCTATATTCACCGCTGGGAAGATGAGAAGATATCTGTCGAGAATGCCCGCTGGGGGCCGGTCATCAAATTCGGCAAAAAGATAATTTCCATTCCGAAAAAAAAGGACGGTACTCGGACGACACCCGAGGAAGCAGCGGCCCTTACGCTGGATCAGGTAAAGAAACTGATAGAAGCAGAAGTGCCAGGTGCATTTGCCGCTAAAAAGCCGCGTGCTTCGGCTAAGAAAACAGCTCCGAAGAAGCGGGCGAAGAAAGCTTAGCGGACCTTAACAGGCCTGTACGCAAGATTCGAGACGATCGTGCGGTATTGCCAAATTGAAGACGCTGATTATAAAATGACTATCGATACCGCCGACACGGGTACTAGATCATAGGCGAACCTGCCCGCTCGTGCTTAAGCATTCCCAAGGCAAGATGAACGAAAATATACAGTTTTTGCGAGCATTTTTGAAGAATCCGCTAAAAGTTGGGGCGATCGCACCGAGTTCACCTGAACTCGCGGCGCAAATGCTCAAGGGATTGGAGCCGGACGAGAACAACATTATTCTCGAACTTGGCGTTGGAACCGGGGCAATTACAAAATTCTTACATAATGTAATTCCTAACCCTGAATCCTACCTCGGCCTTGAACTCGACCAAAAGCTGGTAAATTCGATCACAACCAAACTGCCCACGATGAACATCCTTTGCGGGAATGCAGCGGAGGCTTACAAGATCCACGCAGATTCAGGCCTAGGCAAAGTTCGCTATCTTGTTTGCTGTCTCCCGTTCGTTTCTCTTCCGAAAGAAGTTAGTGAGGCCGTGCTGGCCGAGATCGAGAAGTTTATGGCGGAAGGCTGTGAATTGCGCCTTTTCCAATATGCCCACGGCTACTATTTGCCGCCCGCCATTCGTCTGCGCGAGTTCCTGCGCACACGCTACGGCCGCACGCTCCGCAGCCCACTCGTCTTAAAGAACGTTCCACCCGCTTACACACTTACTTGGTCAACGATATAGGTCGAGCCTCAATAAATCTTGAAACTTCCGTGCATCTTGCGCGGTATTAAGATATTGTAGTTCTTGAACTGATCCACATTTTTAGACCACTTTAGGAGAAATAGGGACAATGTTACGACGAAAGATCGTCGGAGCAGCGATCATTTACGCATTTCTGCTCCCGACAACTTTGCTTGCACAGGCGCCTGTCTATACGGCACCAAAAGCTGACATCGACAAGATCAAGGAAGAAGGCCTCAAACACTCGCAGATAATGAATACGCTCAACTATCTGACGAACGTGATAGGTCAGCGCCTCACGGCTTCCAGGAACCTGAAACACGCGAACGAATGGACGCGCGATACGCTGACGAAATTTGGCCTTGAGAATTCCCACCTCGAAGCTTGGGGACCTTTTGGCCGCGGCTGGGAACTTGAACGTTTCTCGGCCCAGGTCACGTCACCGTACAGCTTCCCGGTCATTGCTTATCCGAAGGCATGGTCGCCTGGTTTCGGCAGCCAAGTCGTGATGCCTGTGGAACAGACGGGAAAGGGTAAGAAGAGCAAGGCGCCGGCAGCAGCAGCTGCACCTTCAACAACGATCACAGGTGACGTTGTTTATCTCGACGCACACGATGAAGCAGGCCTTGCAAAATATAAAGGCCAGCTTAAGGGCAAGATAGTCTTTATGTCAGGCACTCGTGAGCTGAAGGCTGATTTCGAGGGAATGGCACATCGCTTTACGGCGCAGGAACTGCTCGATATGGCGAACTCACCCGATCCTGACTCGGCAGTTCGCGCAGCGGCACCGGCTCCGAATCAGGCCAACATGCAGGATCGGCTGAAGCGTTTCGTTGACGGCCTCAAGCGAGCCAAATTCGTCATCGACGAAGGTGCGGCGATGGTCGTTGACAACAGCTCCAGAGGCTCTGGCGGAACGGTCTTTGTGCAGTCTGCATCGGTTGCGGCCGATATACCGGCAAACCCGATGGACTTCTTTACACAGAAACGCCTATCGCCCTGGGACAAAGAGGCGGAAGCCAAAATGGTCCCGCAAATGACTATGGCGACCGAAGACTACAATCGCATCGTTCGGATGGTCGAGGCGGGTGAAAAGGTTCAAATGACGATCGACCTCAAGGTCAAATATCTTGATGACGACCCGATGGTGTACAACACGATCGCCGAGATCCCGGGAAGCGATCCGGCATTGAAGGATCAGGTCGTGATGCTAGGCGGCCACATGGACTCATGGCACTCAGGAACAGGCGCTACCGACAATGCCGCGGGCGTCTCGGTCGCGATGGAAGCTGTCCGAATACTTAAGGCTGCGGGCCTAAAGCCGCGACGCACCATACGTATTGCCCTGTGGACCGGTGAAGAACAGGGCCTTATCGGTTCGCGTGAGTATGTTACAAAACATCTCGGCGAAATGAAGGGCGGAAGGAATATTTTCGGAATCCCGCAAAGCGGCCCGCAGCAAAAACCGGAGCTCATCAAGGGAGCCGAATACGAGAACATCTCGGCTTATTACAACCTTGATAACGGAACGGGCAAGATCCGCGGAGTCTATATGCAAGGCAATGAAGCCGCGCGTCCGTATTTCCGTGCGTGGCTGACGCCTTTCCTTGATATGGATGCGGCGACATTGACGCTTTCCAACACGGGCGGAACGGACCATCTTTCGTTCGACCGTATCGGCATCCCGGGCTTCCAGTTCATTCAGGACGAAGTTGAATACGATCAGCGTACGCATCACTCAAATCAGGATGTATACGACCGAATTCAGGCTGGAGATATGATGCAGGCGGCAACGATCATGGCGGCTTTCGTCTATCAAACGGCGATGATGGATGAGCGTTTTCCGCGTAAGCCAATGGCGCAATAGACCAAGTCGCGTCAGAAAAAACAGAATAGCTGTTGGCCGAGGTATGGCTGACAGCTATTTTTTCCTTTTGCAGATAGCGGTTCTTGGTTTACACTCGTTCAAATTCCGATTTCTTTAAAACGCAAGACAAGTCATTCACACCCAAAATGGAACATATCCAATTTCAAAGAAGCGCGATCGATGCGAGCAGTGCATTCAGTTCTGCCTGGGAACAAGTTAAAGGTAGTTATGGTACCTATCTCGGTACTTCGCTCGTCGCGATGATACTGATCAGCTGTCTTTCGTGCATCAGTTGGTTCTTGGTGGGGCCGACGCTCGGCGGAATCTATTACGTTGCGGCGCGAGGTCACCGCGGCCAACCGGTCGAGTTCGGAATGATGTTCGAAGGTTTTAAGAAGTTCGTACCGCTGATGGCGGTCGGATTGATCCAAGCCATACCAACTATCATTGTTACGGTCCTGAACACAGGCCTCAATTTTGGCCGTTTGGGCATAATGCTTAGCAATCCTGAGGCAATGCGTCAGGCGCAGAGAACCGGCGAATTGGGTGCAGCCGAAGCCGGGTTCACGATGGCGATCTTTGCCTTCTATTTGGTATTTATCGTGGTCACGATCATTTGGGCGCTGGTAACTTACTTTGCTATTCCACTCGTGATGGAATTCGATCTCAGCCCGATCGAGGCGGTAAAGCTCAGCGCCAAGGCCTCATTTGCCAACATCGGCGGAATCATTTCGGTCGGCCTCTACGGCATCCTTGTCGCGTTGATCGGTCTCCTACTGCTTTGTATCGGAGTCTATTTGGTATCTATGCCGATAATGTTCGTTGCGAACGCGATAGTCTTTCTCCAGGTCTTTCCGAGACAGGATCGAGGTGACCAATTCTTTACGCCGCCGCCGCCCGGAACCTACGGCTTCGGCAACGTATAGGACCCGCACAAAATCGAAAACCCCTGCGGTTTCGGTCACAATGACCGACTGCCGAGAATATATTTGCCCGCTTTAGCCAAAACTGTGCGAATTGTGCTTGACAGACGGAAGACTTGGGCATAAATTTGTTCAGCTTTTTAATTTTCATAACTGCGTCCCCAATTTGTTTCTCCTTATGCTCGGCATCATTTTTTCGCTGTTCGATGGGCGTAAATATGCGGCGTTTCCGATATCGGATCCGCCATTTTTCGGCAACTTTCAGCACATTATCTGAGGAGGATAAGCATTGTGAAAAAGCTTTTAGTGGTCTTGGCCGTCGTCGTTTCGACGTTAATTACGGTCGGGATCGTCTCAAAACACGCAGAAGCGAATAAGGCTGTCTTTACTACCGGTTCGCAGGACGAGTTAGCGTTAGCAAAACAGAAGAGTCTAGAGATCCTTCGCGACCAGGCAACACGCCGGGTCATCGGCAATCCCGATGATTTCGAGGTTCAAAAGGTCGAGATCGACAGCCTCGGCATGGCACACACCCGTGTTCGGCAGACGATCGGCGGCGTGCCTGTTTGGGAAGGCGAGGCTATCGTCCACCTGAACCGCGACGGTTCGCTCGCGACCATCACCGATGATCTAAAAGAAGGTATCGCTATCAACACGTCACCCAATCTCGCACGCGAGGACGCGGTTCGCGATGCGAATCGGATGTACTCCGGCTCGGCAAAGATAAGCGACAAACCGAAGGTCGATATGTATATCTTCCGCGGCGAGGATCGCGACCATCTCGTATATCGAGTTGAAACACCGCACATTGACGGCTCGGACGCGTCAGACGTTCCGGTGATCTTTGTCGATGCACAGACCGGCGAGAAGGTCTTTGAATACAACAATCTCCAGACCGGCACCGGCTCTTCGCTATACAGCGGCACGATCTCGATCAGCACAAGCCAGTCCGGTTCGACCTACTATATGGAAGATCTCACGCGTAAGCAGGGAACCTTCAATATGAACTCGACCGGCAACGAAAATACGGGTGCCGGCGGTACGCAATCGCGTTTCACCGACACGGACGACAACTGGAATTCCACGATCCAGCGCGCCGGTGTTGATGCTCATCACGGTGCTGCAACGACGTATGACTTCTACCTTAACGTCCTTGGGCGCAACGGAATTGACGGTTCGGGCGGTCCCGGCGTTACGACAGCGGCCGCGAACGGCTCGGTCTCGCTGATCACGTCGCGTGTTCACTTTGGTTCCAGCGGCGCTTACAACAACGCGTTTTGGTACAACAATATGATGTCGTACGGCGATGGCGACGGCTCGACCTTCACACCGCTGACGACGATCGACATATGCGGTCACGAAATGACGCACGGCGTTACGGAAAGGACGGCAAACCTTACGTATTCGAAAGAATCGGGAGCTCTTAACGAGTCCTGGTCCGACATCATGGGATCGATGGTCGAGCTCTATGCCGACGGCGGCGTGGTCTCCGGCGATACATGGAAGATCGGTGAAGATGCTTACACGCCGGGAACTTCCGGCGATGCCCTTCGCCGAATGGACAACCCGAATGCGGTCGGCGACCCTGACCACTATTCGCTCCGCCTCTATCCCGGCAGCTGCACACCATCGACATTCAACGATAACTGCGGTGTTCACACAAACTCCAGCATCTCGAACCATGCTTACTACCTGATCGCGAACGGCGGGACGAATCGCGTGAGCGGTATTTCCGCTCCGGGCATCGGCGAAACTGCTGCGGAGAAGATCTTCTACCGAGCGCTTGTGACCTATATGACGTCGAGCACGAACTTCGCAGGTGCTAGGACCGCGACGCTGAATGCAGCGACCGATCTCTACGGCTCGTCCAGCGCCGAATACAACGGTGTTGCGACCGGATGGTGCGCAGTTGGTGTCGGTTCCTGTCCGAGCGGCACGCCGACTCCGACGCCTACGCCTACCGCTACTCCGACAGCGACGCCAACGCCGACGCCGACCGTAACCCCGACACCGACACCGACCCCGACCCCAACTCCGGGTGGCGAAGTGATCGTCAACGGCGGTTTCGAAGGTACGTTCAGTCCGTGGACGGCGACCGGCACCGGCTCGTATTGGGTCGATCCCGGCAACTATCCGCACGGCGGTTCCGGCTACGCATATTTCGGCGAGAGCAACAGCGTCTCCGGCAGCGGCTATCAAACGGTCACGATCCCGTCGTCCGCAACCGGCACGCTCAGCTTCTGGCTGAATGTGACATCGGGCGAAACGACGACGACGCGACAGTATGACAAGCTGTATGTCGAAGTACGCAGCACGTCCGGCAGCCTGAAGAAGAGACTTGCAACTTACAGCAACCTCAACAAGGGCACGGCCGGTGCGTATTCTAAGAAGTCGTTCAGCGTTTCGGCCTACAAGGGCCAGACGGTACGGATACAGTTCCGTGTGACGACGGACTCGTCGCTAGGGACGACGTTCCGCGTGGACGACGTGTCGCTTCAATGACACGCACGCTAGTGTCGATCTGACCAGTGAACCGCCTGCGACCCTCGTTCGTCAAAGGCGGTTCACGATTTCCCGAACGGTTAATGGCGGCCCTGACCTGCTATTCTACTTTGCAGGCAAGATGACATCGTTCCTCCTCAAAAAGCTCGCACGGATATGGAAGCTTCTGCCTCGGGACGGTCGTGTCTTTCTGGCGCGTATCACGCAGAAGAAGTTCACGGCGTCGGTCGCGGGCGTCATCACGAATGAGGATGGCCGCGTGCTTGTCCTCGATCACGTTCTGCGGCCGGCTTCGGGCTGGGGTCTGCCGGGCGGTTTTATGAAGCATTTTGAGCAGCCGGTCGAGGCACTACGGCGTGAGATCCGCGAAGAAACCGGTATTGAGCTAAGCGAGATCGAACTTTATCGGACACGAACGCTCAAGCGGCATATCGAGTTCATTTTTACAGCACGGGCGAACGGCCGAGGGGAGGTGAAAAGCCGCGAGATCACTGCCCTTGAGTGGTTCGATCCCGCAAACCTCCCACCCGAGATGAATGTCGATCAGCAGTTCCTGATCCGAAAGGTTTTTGGGCTCGATCTTTGAAAATCCAACGCCGAGTCGTAGAATTAGAGTTTCCGACTTTATCTTGTCAGGGGAGTTTATTAGAAAATGGTCAATCTTATTCCGCCACCAGAAGATGTAATGCAGATCTTGGTCGAGACCGGTGCGTATCGCCGCGGCCACTTTATCTATCCGAACGGTAAGCACGCCTCGCATTATTTTCAGATGCCGCTCGCATTTCGCTATTACGATAATGCGCGCATCTTGTCCGTCGCGCTCAGTCGGCTTTTCCGAATGGAAAAGGCGATCGCGAGCCAGTTGCCGAAGGTGTCGGTCATTAGCCCAAGCCCCGGCGGCATTATGGTCGCCTTCGGTGTACGCGAAGCCCTTGGAGCTCAGCAGATATATTGGGCAGAAATGGAGAACGGTACGCGGCAGTTCCGCCAATTCCTGTCGGAATATGAGGTTTACCCCGCGATCATCGTTGACGACATCAACCGCTCGGGCAAGGCTATCACTGAGACCATCGCACTCGTGAAAGAGCTTGGCACGAAGGTGATCGGCATCGGCACGATCGCAAAGTTCGATGATGCACCGACCGAATTTGACGGTATCCCGGCTAAATCACTCCTGAGCTTCGATGTGAACTTCTACGATTCAGAGGAAGAGTGGAAGAATTCCCGGAGCGCCTCGAACGCCGAGGAAGAAAAGGTCAGATACTAATTGTGAATGGTTAGTTGTGAATGGTGAATCGTAAATAGTTAATGGTGAATCGTGAATAGTTGAGTGGTTTGATGCGATATCGCCGTCACCATTCACTATTTACCATTTACCATTCACGATTTGCTGCGTGGATCCCACGGGTGGCCTTACTTCGTGCGGCCTTCCGCAACGCCATTCACCATTATCAACTCACCATTAACCCTTGACGCCTAGATCTCGTGCCGATTCGTGAGAGCCTTGTCCATAGTTACCTCATCGACAAACTCCAGGTCAGAGCCGACCGGCATTCCCATAGCGATCCGCGTAACGCGAACTCCCAAAGGCTTTAATAGACGCGCAATGTAATTCGCCGTCGCTTCGCCCTCGGTCGTTGGGTTGGTCGCGACGATTATCTCCTTTACCTCTACACCGTCATTATTCTCAGGCCGCAGTCTCGGTAGAAGATTGTTGAGCATCAGTTCGTCCGGCCCGATGCCTCGGATCGGCGACAGCGAGCCATGCAGGATGTGATAAAGCCCTTTGTAGGAGCGCGTCTTTTCAATGGCAACGAGATTGTACGGCTCTTCCACAATGCAGATCTGCGAACGGTCGCGTTTTGGATTTGCGCAGTAAAGACAAGGATCGACATCCGTCAAATTGTTGCAAACCGAACAGAAGACGATCCTTTCTTTTACCTCAAGCAACGAACGCGCAAAAGCCGCAACGTCTGCCTCCGGTTGCCGCAACACATAAAATGCAAGGCGCTGTGCAGATTTCCCGCCAATGCCCGGCAGGCGTTTGAATTCGTCGATCAGTTTTGCGACCGGTTCAGAGTAATCCAACATAAAGAAAACGGTGAATTGTTAATGGTGAATTGTGAATAGTGAACGGTCGTCAACGCAGACCAGTGTCGTCTGCAATTCAGGATCATCCATCAACAACCATCAAGTCGCAATGAACCATTCACAATTAACCATTCACCATTACCTACATCATTCCCGGCGGGAGCATTCCGCCGAGTTGGCCTTTGAGAGCTTCCTCGACCTTGCGGCGGGCTTCATTGAGGGCCGCGACCGTGAGGTCCTGGATCATCTCGACATCACCGTCTTTGACTAGATCGGGCGAGATCGTAACACCCAGCACCTCGAAATCGCCCCGCATTTTCACCGTTACAACGCCGCCGCCTGCTGCCGCCTCGACGACCAGATTCTTCATCTCGCGGCTCATCTGCTCCTGCATCTGCTGTGCCTGCCGCATCATCGAACCGAGATCCATTCCACCTGGTAACTTCATAACTATTTCGTACTCCTTTTTGCGAAAAGGCGCGCTTCTCGCATGTGCAGTAAGTTTAGCATCTGCGGATGCAGCTTAACGAAAGACCCGCGGCATTTTGCTTTTTCGCAGCGAGCCAGAACCCACCAATTTGGGGGACTTTTCCTTGTTTCCCGCTAAGCCGCATAGACGCAGAGAACCAGCTTTCCAAACGGCCAACTCTACATAATTTTCGACGGGCGGATCCGCAGGAAGATCTGCCAGCCGCCGTGCCGAGTTCCGCCGTAAACGGGCGTTAGAGCTACGGGGTTCGAGTTCGCTGTCAACATACCGCCCAGGCCGACATCGACGCCTTTCTTGCTGTAGATATCGCGAACATAGCCGATCGAGTAAGCGCCGACCCAATACATCGGGCCGTGAAATGAATGGTCGAGCACGAGTTCGTGGGCTGATTTCTCGACGCGTTCCAGGCGGCCGAAGATCGCATTCTTTTGAAAATCAAAATTGCTCTCGAAGAGAAATGCGTTCGACCGCTCGCCGTTGCCGTAGTTCTGCCCCCAGACGAATGTGCTTGCCCAGTTCTTATCCTTCCCGAACGGGCGGTTGTATATCGCCGAGGCAGTCGTCTTGCGAAGGATCTTGAGATCAGGTTCGAGCGGCTCGGGGTTTCGCAGATAGCCGTGCGAGATCTGGAACGAAAGGTCGCGCGTCGGATTCCAGGAGATCCTCCCGCTAAAGGAATTCAACCGCGGTCGGTCGAATGCCCAACGGTTCTCGTCCGGTTCCGTGCCGTTGAAGGCACTCGCCTCGAACTTCACTTTGCCGAATGATACTCCGGCGGTTACAACGCCCCAAGTGATGTGCGTGGCGTCCTGCCAGTGGTGCGAGATCGGTGCGTCCGGATTGTTCGCTCCCGAAGTGCGGTGCATGAACATCGCGGGGCCGAGTGCAGGTTCGCCGGGCAGCCCTGCATAAACGAACACCGAACGTTTGTCGTCGAACTTATACGAATAGGTGAATGCAAGCTCCGAGACGAGATCGTGCGGATGCTGCCGGTCGTGCACGGGCTGGCCGTGGAACTGCTCACCCGATTGATAGAGCAGCGGATAGCCGTAACCACGCTGCGTCAGAGCATCGAGGCTGAACATCGTGCGGATGCCGATCTGGCCGTTCTTGCCGGCTGGCCGCGAATACATCGCCATCAGCATATGCGGCGCGTCAAAACGCGAACGCGAGCCCTTGCCCGCGACCGAAACGTCGCGCGACGAACCGATAGCCGTGTAGCGAAAGAACGCTGAGCCCATCAGCATGAACATTCCGCCATCCTTGAAGTGCTTCATATAGGCGTACATTGGTGTCGAATCCGGTACCCAGGCCGTTCCTGAACTCTCGCGGCTCATCGGGTCGCCGATATTGACGGTCGAGGCCATTACCATACCGTTCTGATCGTCATCGCCCTTTCTCGACATATTGTGGCCGCTGTGGTCCTGCTCGGCTGACGGTGTCGGTGTCGGCGTTGGCGCAGAAGTCGTCTTTTCGTTTTCCATCATCTTGTGATGATCGTGGCCCGCCGGCATCGATTCGGCTGCGGGCACTTTCTCCGTTGCCGCACCGACGTTTATGGTTCCCCACATTCCGCCTTTCGCGTGGCCTGTAACGCTGCAAAAGTATTTGAAGCTGCCTGCTTCATTCGCCTGAATGACGAGTTCCTGTGCATGCCAAGTCTTGCCGCTGCCGGCCGGTTCGAGCTTTACAGAACCCGCGGTCATCGCAAGCGTCGGATCGGCCGAAAATTCACCCATCACGTGTCCGATCCGCAGATCGTGCCACATATCACTGTCCTTGTTAACGATAAGGATCTTGAGGCGTGTTCCTTCGGGCACAACGAGTGTCGGGTTTCGCATTCCCTGAATGCGATACGAGAGCATATCGCTCTCGGGGCCGGTTGCGATCACGAGGCGTATCTCTTTCTTTGAGAAAGTAAGCGTGCCTTCACCTTTTACGCCGAGGTCGCGCGTCTTTTCTGCCGCGAGCAATTCATCAAAGGTAATCGTCTTCGCTGCGCTCGAAACCAGCGTGAAAGGCTGGTGCTGCGCGAACGCGGCCGTAACAAAAGCGGCCGTGATCACCGCAAGTAGTATGATCTTTTTCACTTCTTAAAACTCCCTTTCCCTAAACGGGAAATATAAAAGGCCTGCCGAACACTCAGGTCGCTCGACATCAGACGCGCAGCGGATTTCGGCTTTGAGCTGGATCATGCTCGCGCGCTAGAAAATAGGATTCGATGTTTGCTGTCTAAGCCAATTGCGGCGGGCCGCGAGGGAGTTTTGGTTCGGGTTCGAAAGGATGCGCAGCTATCTTTTGCGATCGTTCGATCTTTGTGAAGGTTTGCCTATCGGTAAGACTTCCGATCGGAACGATCGGCCTTTCAACAAGGGCCGCAGCATCTTTGACGGTTTTTCCCGGTGTGGACTTATCCGCGATCGACGGCCTTTCCGCGAAAATGCAGATGCAATCGCTCTCGGCGGCAAGACCTTCAAGAGCTTCGGAATTCTCACTTTGCGGTTCGTGGCAGGACGGTGCCGACGCGGCGGCCCTCTCTTCGTGATGGGCGCAAAGACAGGTCGGCGCCGAAAGCGCGAGCAGCGATACCACCGCCAACAACGCACTCAAGATCGCCTTTAACCTGTATTCGTGCCTACTCATCGAAACTTTTGGATTATATCAACCCGGTAAGGTCAAAGCTAAATTAGACCGAGTGGTTCTATTGCCCGTCGGTATGGTGTTTCAGATCGAGTAAATGGAGGATCTCATTAACTAGTACATAAGCTTGTCAATTAGAAATGATCATGCCTTTCAAGGGCGCAACAGCGCGCGCGAATCGCGCAAACCTTTTGTACACAATAACTTGCGGTCCAAATATTCTTGACAGCGATATATTGTGTTCGTAGAATAAAGGCAACCTGTAGTAGCAGGTTGCCTTCTATTTCTGTCTCAGTATGAATGGAACAGAAGCGGCTAATTAGCGTCTGTAGTTTATTTCTTGCCAAAATTAGAGTCAAGTATTGAGCCAGCCTGATGCCGCAGACGTCCTCTCCAACCGGATGGATTGGGAAAGCGTAGATCGACTTTGGACGGTGCTTGATTTCCGGTCTCGCCGCTAATTGCCGATAAGAGTAATCACCAGACCGGGAAAGGAAATATTCTATGGCAAAACCGGTAACGGTCAAACCTGGACATAAAGTTCCAGATTCAGGTATCTACAGGAATCCGTCAGGCGGAAGGGCAACGATGGTTAGAGGAGAACCTGCTCCCCCAACACCGAAGCCCAACCAGGCTTGGCGGCAAGTCGTGGATACTAATCCGAAAACTAATCGCAAATAGCGACTCAGCTCTTGGGGTCAAGTCTTTGGCCCCAAGACATACTGCTCACAAACGTGACTTCGGAGACCACAATCAAGTCAAATGCGGCGAACCGTGTTAAACTTCCCTGAAGTAGCCTGATAGAGGCTCCACTGTTATGAAACACTGCCCGAATTGCGACGCGACATATGACGAGGAAGTGATCCGTTTTTGTACGAAAGACGGAACGCCGCTGATCGAGGATGTTGAGCCGCAGTTCTCGGCACTGCCGAGCGAGAGTTTGCCGCGGCCATCAACGCCGCTCGATCCGCTCCCGACCGACGATGACGATGCAGGTGAGGTGACCGTGATCCGCCAGGCGGCCAGTGTGCCCGCGGTTCCGCCGCCGCCTTCTTTAGAAGAGTTGAATGCGGCCGTTCCGCCGCCGCGTTCCGGTGATAGGATAGTGATCTCGACCGCGCCTGAACCTCAGCAGCAATACCAACAGCAGGTTCGCCCGATCCAGCAGCGTCCGCCGCAGGGATACTACGCACCGCCGCCACCGCCGAATACGATGAAGACCGTCGTCCTGACCGTGATCGGCACTTTGTTGGTCGTAGCCGCAGGTGCACTGCTCTATTCTTTCATACGTCCAAGTGCACCAGCCGCGAACACCAACGCGAACTCGATCTTTGCAAATCAAAATGCGAACCTGAACTCGAATGTCGGTTTTGATTCGAACTTCAACTTCAACGCGATGCCGCCAATGCCGTCGCCGAATTTGAATGTGAATACGAATGCGAACGTAAAAACGCCGACGCCTACACCAAAACCCTCGCCAAGCCCTACCGAAACGCCGGACGAAGAGCCGACACCGACACGTTCACCGACGCCAAGACCATCCGTGACGCCGAAGCCGTCAATTTCACCGACGCCGCGACAAGGCCCGCGTCCGACACCGAATCCGGATAACGACGACTAAACTTTCCTTTTATGCTTGCTGCTTTGCGGCTGCAACGGCAGCCTCGACCGTTTTGCGCGCGTCGATGACACCCCAGCCTTGCCGATCGACCTCATAAAGTGGCAGGCGTTCGGCAGTTGCGATGAGGATGCTCTTGACCTCTGAGGGCGTGAGTCGCGGATTTGCCTCGATCATCTGTGCGGCGACCGACGAGACTATCGGTGCGGCAAAGCTTGTTCCGTCCACATATTTGTAATGCGCCGTAATGACGTTCTCGCGCCTGATCTTAAGCAGGATGATCTGGCGAATGCTGTGCGGTTCACGGTCCGCGGCGGCGTCGAGTTCAGGGTCAATTCCGGGATATTTTTCGATGATGTCGTAAAGCTCTTCGTCGGGAGCATTATCCAGAAGGCTCAGCAATTCTGCCTGCGCAGCGGTCGGCGTGTTCGGCAAGATCGGCGCCGGGACCCAGATCGACGACGCTATCACCTCCGGCTTCTGCAAGCCGTCAACCGTCGGCCCGTAGGACGAACGATACATACCGCGGCGAGCACGATTGAGAGAATTGTGATCGTCGAGGCCGCCCACAGCAATGCATGACGGTGCACTCGCCGGCGGCACGACGGGATGACCCGGAACATGACCGGCGTTCCCGACGGCACAAACGACAAGTATGCCTTCGCGTGAACATTCTTCGACAGCCTGCGAGACCGGATCGTGAAGATAACTCGCAACGCCGTCGCCTCCTGCGGAGATATTTACAATGCGAATGTCGTATTCTTTGCGGTGTTCGAGGACCCAGTTGAGCCCATCGAGAATATTTTGATCGGAGATCCTGCCCGTGCGCGCTAACTTGACCAGGACAACGTCCGAATCGCACGCGATGCCGCGATAGAAGCCGTTCGAAAGCGAACCGTTGCCGGCGGCAACGACCGAGGTCATCATCCCGTGCCAGCTCGCAACGTCGGGCTCGAAGAGCGTTGTCAGGTCGCCATCCTCGTCCAGGAGGTTGCGGTACGCGATGATACGGTTCTCGGGCGTCGTCAGATCGACGTGCGGATAGAATCCGGAATCAAGGAACGCGATCGTAACGCCTTTGCCTGTGTATCTCGCATCGGCATCGAGCCTCAACGGCGTCGAAAGTACGTGAGAGCCGTCCTTTTGCACGGCCGCGTCCTTGATGATCTCGTCCTTTGCGAGCGTAAAAAGATCTGCGCAACGCGTGCAGACGGCTGAAAAGTCGCCAACGTCAGGCGCATTCGCACGGATCAGCTTGGCAATGTCTTCCGGCAGGTTTGCGAGCGAGGTCCACTCGCCGCGAGCGTCGCGGGAGCATACCGGGCATGCGGTTGTCGGGCGTACAGTGTCTATTTTCGTCGGTTTGCGGCTCGAGGCCGCAGGTTCGATGGCGGGCATCGTTTTTTAGCGTTTCAAGTTTTCCACAAACGTTCGGTAAAATCAACGAACAGAAGAACTTAATATCACGTGCCCAGGAAGACTATGCTGACTCATATCGTTTGTTGGAAATATCGGCCGGAAGTTCAGGACGAAGAAATAGAAGCCCACGTGGCAAGCCTGAACGCGCTCGTCGGCGTAATTCCTGAGATCGAGACCTTTGCGGCCGGACGCGACATGATCGGCCTTGAACGCTCGTTCGATACCGGCTTGGTCGCAACATTTGCCGACCGTGACGCGCTCGATCGATATACGGCTCATCCCGAACACCAAAAGGTCGCTGACCTTGGCAAAAAGCTCGCTGAACGGGCTGTTTCTGTTGATTTTGTTTCATAAGTGAAGCTCGTCAAACGCATTCTGATCGTTCTCGTTGTGCTTGCGGTACTGTCGCAGGTGCCTTTTGCGTATCGGCGTTATGTTTTCGGCGAAACGGCCGGCAAGATCGAAGCGGACAACGGGGCGAGGCGGCATGTCGAAGATCCGAGGTTTGACGAGTACACTGGCATTATTCACGCACACTCAGCGATCGGCGGCCACAGCAACGCTACATTCGACGAACTTATTTCGGGAGCAAATGCTGTCGGATTGAACTTTATCGTAATGACCGAGCATTGGTCGGATGCATTTGATACGTCGGCGATGACGCTTAGCGGTTTTCACGGAAGCACGCTGTTTGTCGCGGGCAATGAGATCGATACGGCCGACGACGACCGCATGCTGATGGTGCCGGGAAGCGCCGATGCCGCGAGTTTACGGCGACTTTCTACGCGCGATGTCGTCAAAAAGCTGCATGATGAAAAGCGGCTCGCGCTCGTCACCTATCCCGAAAGATTTCATTCGTGGCGCGCCGATATCGACGGCGTCGAGGTCTTTAACCTGCACACGGCGGCAAAAAACATTAACCGGTTAACCGCTCTGTTTGATCTCATTTGGTCCGGTTCAAGCTATCCGGAACTCGTCTTTGCACGCTCATTTACGCGGCCGGATGAGAATCTAGCGAAATTTGACTCATACGCGGCCGAAGACAAAGCGACCTTGTTCGCGGGCACAGATGCCCACTCGAACATAGGGTTCTACTTGCTTGGTGATGAGACCGGGCATCGGTTCTTTGGTGTAAAACTCGATCCCTATGAGCGAATGTTCCGCATACTGCATGTGCACACCCTTATTCCTAAGGGAACTCCGCTTACGCAGGAAAACCTGCTTGCCGCAATAGCCGACGGCCGCGTATTTGTTGGCATTGATGCACTTGGCGACTCCTCCGGCTTCAGGTTCCGTTTTGGTGACCGAACGATGGGCGAACGAGCTTCAATTGCTGAATCAGTGGCACTTACGGTCGATCTTCCACTCAAAAGCCGCGTGATCCTTTACAAAAATGGTCAAAAAGCGGCGGAAAGCTCAGGGAACGACCATTTTGAGTTCAAGCCGGACGGACCAGGTGTTTACCGCGTCGAAGTCTATCGCGAGGGCCTTGGAATGGCATATCAGGCGATGCCGTGGATAATGTCGAATCCGATCTATATCGCACCTGCGTCTTAAACTTTAGGGCGGGCAAACGAAATCGAACTTAAAATCATCTTAAACAACGCAACATTAGAAGCGATATTTTGCGGTTTAACACGAAAATGCAAAGGTTTATAAGATGTCTGTCCGCGATCGCAGCGGCAATGGTCGTGGGAAGCGTCCCCGTATTGGCCCAAAGCGTAAAGCACACGCCGTTTGACGTTACGAGCTATAAGATGACGGTCTCGCTCGATCCGAATTCGCGCCATCTTGCAGCGACCGTCGATGTCGGGTTTACGCCGCTCGATAACACGCGCTCGGTGGTTTTTGAGCTGAACGGCTCGTTAAAGGTCGAATCGATCACGCGAGTCGATGCACCTGTTGCGGCAGCTGAACCAACTCCACGGCCAAAGAGACCGGTCAAAGGACAAGCCCCGACACCGACGCCCGTTCCTGTGGGCGCGATAACCTTTGTACAGGATCAAGCCGGGGTTTCCGACCTCGGCCCAAGCGTGCGAATCGATCTGGGGCAGGAGATCGCAAGCGGGACACCGGTAACGCTGCGATTCAAATATGCCGGCGTGCTCGATACACCTGCGGGCGGCCCTCTTCTTAACAAGCGGCTTGCCTTCGTCGGCGACAAGCTCGGTTATCTGACGTATGCCGCACGCTGGTTCCCGTTTCACGATTATGCTGCTGATCCTGCGACCGCCGATATAAGCATTTCTCTGCCGGCTGGCTATCAAGTAGTTGGCTATGACGACACTGCTGCGGGGCCGACCAACGCAAATGGTACATTTCACTTCATCCAGTCACAACCCGGACTCGTTGGTAATATAGCGTATGGAAAATACGTCGTTCGCGATCTGAAATACGGCGGGACGAACATTCGATTCCTAACGCAGCCCGGCCACGATGACCGCGTCGAACCTTACGCCGAGACGCTTGGCAACGCCATTGCGGCTTATGCAAAGCGCTTTGGGCAGGCCTCGTTCGGAAACACCTACACGGTCGTCGAGATCGATGACGAGAGCCTTGATTTCTACTCGGCGATCGGGATGCTGTTCGTGGCGGGCCGCAATTTCGAAGGCGACCGCGAAGCCGCTCTTGACCGTCTGCAGCGCGAGGCCGCCTATCAATGGTGGGGCTTGACCGTCGGATTAAAGTCGTTCGATGATGCGTGGCTTTCGCAAGGGTTGGCAGAATACAGCGCCTATTCGCTCCGCGAAGCAAAGCTCGATGGGCCAAAACTCGAAGAACTCCACCGCCAACAGCTTGAAAAGGCTTTGACGTTTGAACCGACAGCCTCGCTCCTGCGTGCTCCTGCGGCACTTGACGATCAGTCCTCGGCCTACAAATACATAATGTACGGCAAAGGCCCGCTCGTTTTCAGGCTGCTCCGGGAGACAGTCGGAAAGGATAAGTTCGAGAAGGTGCTACGTGATCTCCTCGCACAATATCGCGGTAAGCGCGCTTCGATCTACGACTTTGAGACGCTAGCTTCAAAAGACGCGGGCGAGAACCTGCGCTACTTCTTTGCACGTTGGGTCGAGGGAACCGGTGTGCCGGAATTCGACGTAGATTATCAGATCTTGCGTACACGCGGCGGCAAGTTCATTACGCGCGGAACCGTAAAGCAGAATTACGATAACCTTCGCCTTCCGGTCGATGTAGAACTCCAGAGCGAAGGCAGTTCGGGCGACAAGATCCAGACCATAGAGGTCGAGGACGCGAGCGCGGATTTCAATATACAGTCGGACGGTAAGCCGCTGAAGGTCGTTATCGATCCGCACTTCAAATTGCTGCGCATCTCGTCCGATCTGCGCGTCTCGGCGATCGCGCGCCGCGGCATCGAACAGTTCAAGGAAGGTAACTATGCTGAAGCCCAGACGCAATTCGAAGCGGCCCTTAAGCTCGACCGTTCGAACGCCTGGGTCTATTACAACCTTGGCCTGCTCTATCTCGAACAGCGGAACTACGATGTTGCGATCGATAATTTCAAGGCCGCCCTTGCCTCCGGCAATATCGATCCGTCGTGGCTTTCGGTATGGGCGAACATCAAGATGGGCAATGCCTACGATGCGAAAGGCGACCGCACTCGTGCCGTTGCCGCATATAAACGCGCCGAATCCGACCCAAGCAATTACGACAACGCGCAGGACTCCGTAAAACTTTATCTCGGAACGCCGTACGATCCGCGGGTGCAGAAGAATACGGCGACGAAATAGTCGTATCGATCTATGGGTAATTGTCTGTCTTCCCCCACATTTTCAAGCAAAGAAAAAGGCTGTCAATTTCTGACAGCCTTTCTCGCCTTGTGTGATCGCCCGATCAGAAGGTGAAACGAAATGCGAACTGGACCTGTCTGTTCGAACCAAGTCCGACCGTTCGGCCGACGGTCGATCGCAGCAATCCGAACGTTGAGCCTGCCGAGCCTTGCGTGAAAGCTTGGCCAGGCTGCACGACATTTGATGTCGTTGCCGAATAGCTTGCACAGACGCCACCAGAGACCGCACAAGACAAGTTCGGCAGGGCGTTGTTGAGCGTAGTTGACGGATTCGCAAAATTGGTCGTATTCAGGACGTTGAAAATCTCCGTACGGAATTGAAAGCTCATCGTCTCCGAAATCCGGAATCGCTTTGCGAATGTCAGATCGATCTGTCTGAAGCTCGGACCTGAAAGTTCATTTCGCGGAAAGTTGCCCCACGTTCCCGGTTCTGGGATCGCGAACGCCGCCGGATTGATGAAGTTGCGGTCGTTCCCGAGATATGGGTTTACTCCCGGGACCAGATTCGGTCTGCGGACATTGCGTGAGTTGCCTCCGCCGGGTGTGTTGATCACCGCAACAAAACCGACTGGGAGTGACGGAAAGCCGCTTCCGAAGGAGGGCAGATTCGCAGTAAATCCATTTGCAAAGAAGCCGCCTGCACCATTCGGGCATCCAGCTGCAAGCTGACATTGAACAACAATATCAGGACGCACCACCAGAACCTCGACCGGTACGCCGCTGCGAGCGTTTACGATGCCGCCGACTTCCCAACCGCCAAGGAACATATTTCCGGTGCGGCCGAGGTCGAATCGGCGGCCTTTGCCGATCGCCAGTTCGTAGAGAGCCGATAGATTGAATGTGTGTCGAACATCGAAGTTGTTGCGTCCGCGGTCCGCTTCGAAATTATCGAGCTGAGCGCTTGTGCGGGCCTCGTTCGAGCCTGCGGTATTTCCTTCACTTTTCGCAAAGGTGTACTGCATATTCATGGTCAGTCCGGTGCGGAAGCTTCGCTGGAGCGAAACCTGCAGAGCGTTGTAACGATCATCGCCGCCGGAGGTCTTGTAATCGACCTCTGCATACGGATTCGACACCGATGTGCCATTTACGATGCTAAAGTCTCGAACTGTCGTGACGCCGACGACCTGGCCGGCCGCGTTCGTCCGATTGACAACACCAACTCCCGTAGGAATGTTCGTGCCGTTAAGTATCGTTGCCGACCCCGGAAGGATCTGATTCGCGACACTGCGAAGGAACAGATTCCGTCCGGTGCTTCCGACATATGCGACCGTCGAGGTCAGGTTATATGGCAGCTGCTGCTGCCAAGAGACACTGTACTGATAGATCTGCTCAGGAACCTTGTAGTTCGAAGAGTACGCCCTAGGTTGGTAACTTCGGTTGTTCGGATTTGTGTTGAAATTGTTGATGATCCCCTGAATGTTGGCCGGGAATGCCAGCAGCGAACCGGACGTAATTGTCGAGCTGATGCGATCGCTTTCGATCGGCTGTATCTGGTCCTCCGTTTGTCCGGGGCCGTAATAGATTCCAAAACCGCTGCGAATGACCGTGCGTCCGCCGGCAAAAAAGCCGGAGCCGGTTTGGTTCGGAGCCCATGTCAACGCCGCACGCGGCCCAAAATTCGAGGCTGAAGATCTGAAAGCCTTTTCGGTCGCCGGTCTGAGCAGGCCGCTCTCGATATCAAACAGCACCTGCAAATTTCGGGCTTCGCGAAGAGGAGTGTAATATTCGTACCGCAAACCGTAGCTCAAGGTCAGTCCATGCGGCAGTCTCCATTCGTCCTGCCCGTAGGCGATGTAGTATTCCTGCTTGGCAAGACGCTGCCCTGCGGCACCGCCGTTGAACGGACTCGGTGAACTTACGTCTCCAAGGTATTGAACCGATGTCGGCGAGTTTGCCAGGAATGCGGCAAGGTTCGAGAAAGTGTAGGTGGTACCGCCAAGTCGATCGGTGTACATCCGTATCAACCGAACCTCGCCGCCGAATTTGAAGTTGTGATCGCCCTTTACCCAATTTAAATTGTCAATGAACCCGATCGAGTAGGGCGTGTAAGGTTGGCCTCGCCCGTTGGTCGCCGAGTTCGCCCGAACAAGGCCGCCCGGGATCGAGATACCCGATGCCGTGCCTTGTCCTGCGATACCTGTGTTTGCAACGCTGCCGGAGATATTGAGCGTAATGTTCGAGAAATCGATGCCGCCGACAGTAGGCGCCTGGCCGTAGATCCGAGTTCGCGCGCCGTTGTATCCGATCTTGAACTCATTTATGAGCGATCCGTCACGCTTCAAGATCGATTGGAATCCGACGACACCGTTTTGAGGAACAGCCTCGATCTTGACGACTCGCCCCGACACACCTTCGGGGGCAACGTCGTTACCGGAGCTGCGGAAGAAGCGGACGTAAAGTTTGTTCAGGTCATTCATCTGCCAATCGACGCGTGCGGCAAATGCCTTCTCGTCGGTCTTCTGCATATCCTGAAGCTGCAGGATGTCAAACCCTTGGACCGCCGAGCCTCCGGTAACCGTAACGGCCTTCGGCGACCTGAATGCAGCGATGAATGGCTGGATCAGCGGATTTACCGGTGTTGTCGTTCCGGAGATGACGGCGCCGGGTGCCGCAAGCGAAAGACTTGGTGCCGCTTCAACAAAGTTCAACCCAAATCGGCCCCGATATTGCTCGTAACTGCCGAAAAAGAAAAGCCTGTTCTTGATGATCGGCCCGCCGACCGAACCGCCGAACTGATCGAGCTGAAGTTTGCTCTTCTGAACGCCCGGAGTCGCGTTCTCGAAAAAGTTGCGGGCATCCAAACCGTCTCGGCGAATATATTCAAAAAGCGAGCCGTGAAACTGATTGCCGCCCGATTTTGTAACGACGCTGACCTGTCCGCCGGTACCCGTACCGAACTCGGCAGGAAAATTATTCGAATCAACTCGGAACTCCTGAACATTCTCGAGCGACGACTGAAGGCGGAACGGAGAAGGAACCTCACCATTCAAATTTCCTGGCGATGCATCAATGATCGCGGTACCTTCGACACCGTCGTAACGTATTACGTTCTGCTGATTCGCACGTCCCGAAAACCGTATATCCGAGAACGTTCCCGTGCCGCTGTTAACCCCGCCGGGTGCCTGCAGATAGAGTTGGGACAGTTGACGGCCGTTCACAGGCAGTCCCTCGACCTCGCGTCGGTTCACATTCGCGCTCATCGACGAGGAAGCCGTGTTTACGATCACTTCTTCGCCGGCCATAACATCGACCGAGGCAGTGACACCGAGAGTGCTGAGAGAAAGATCTACTATCTTCTGCTCGCCGACCGGCAGCATTACACCTTTCTTTGTTTGTGTCTCAAAATTGCTGGCCGTCGCTGAGACAGTATAAAGGCTTGGCTTAAGCGCGACCACGCGATACATACCGTCATCAGCTGTGATGACAGTTCTGACCTCACCGGTCTGTTCATTGGTGACCGTAACGGTCGCGCCGACGATGACCGCGCCGTTGGTGTCCGTAATCGTACCTGCGACCCGCGCTTGGTCGGCCTGTGCAAATGCAGACGCCGAAATGCAGAATAATGCAACAAGTATTGCCGTTAAACTTCGTGTAACTTTCACGAGATTCATCTTTTTGCTCCTTTTGAGAACCTAAATTCAGGACAGGCATCGGCTGCGGCCTGTTCGGACCACATACGGTGCTCTTAGAAAACTTTGAAATTCGAGTTAGCAAAGGAAAGACTATGCGCCGAAAGTTAACGCAAAGTGACAGCAGTGTTAAATGAGTGTTAATTCTGGAGTTGCGGGTAGGCGGGAAAGAACGAAGCCGACGGAGCGATCAACGCTTTTCAAAGCCGCTTTTGAGGTCAGCTCCTACAATGCGGATGTCGCCGGTGTGCGGCGGGCCTTCGTAGCCACGCATCACTTCGACAGCGATGATAGCGACACGACCTTCGAACGGGCTGGCTATGACGCCGATGAGGCCGGCGTCAAGCATGAACCAGTAATCGTCCTTCGTGTGATCCTTTGAAGTGAAGACCTTTTTGGCACCTAATTTTGGTGCAGATAGCGAGATCGTGTAAAGATCGACTCGGTCCTCGTAACCATCCGGGTTCGGACCCCGCTTTTTCGTCGCGCTGGCGGTGAACCGGCGGCCGCCGGACCTAAAGGCTTTGCCGAGCATCACCGAACGTGAGGCGACGATGCCGTTTTCAGCAAGCTTCTCCGAGAATAGCTTTTGGTTCTTCTTCCATAGGGAACCAATGTTGCCGGGGCCGGTCATTTTGTCACCAGCATATGAATCATCCTGGCTGTATTTGAATTTCCAGACCTCTTTGTCCGTTCGCATGTCCTGTATGACAAGCATGGCAAAGTAACAGCCGCAGGCCTCGTCGACAGGCTCGACGTAGTATGCGAACTTGCCGTCTTTCGACCATCCAATGGGATAGAAGTTTTCCGGAACAAGCTGTGGGAACCTCTGGCGTTTTCCGAAATAGCTTGGGAAGGTTCGTCGGACAAGGCTCTCGATCTTTAGCTCATGCGGTTCGGCATACTGTTTTGTCTGCGAACAGAGACCAAGGCTGAATGCCGTAATGAGAAGTGCGATCGTGAGTATCTTGGTCATACTTTACTTGATCAGAGCATCGGCGGCGGATTCGCCCGTCTCGATCGCGCCTTCCATAAAGCCTTGCCAGTCGGCGATGTGCTCGCCGGCGAACAGAACTTTGCCATGCGGACGCGCGATGATCGGCCGCAACCCGAACCATTGTCCCGGACGATAAAGGGCGTACGCGCCGTGCGTGAATTCATCCCGCTGCCACGCATACGAGGCGATCGACCTCGCTAATTTCGGCGCGTTTGCGTCAAGATCAACAAGGTCGCGTGTGATCACATTCATCCGCCGTGCGTTATCTTGTGAAGCAAGCAGGTCGGCCTTCTCGCCGATCGCATACGAACAGAGGACGCCGCTCTTGCCGGGCTGGTTCTGCGTGCTGTGAAAATAATAATGCGACGCGGTGTCCGATACGAGCGAGAAATCCTCGGCCTTCCAGAACCTCTCGTCAAAAAGTACGGAATTCTTGACGATGCGTGCGTATGTCAACTTCTCAAGAGCGTCAGCCTGAGCGGGCGGCAGCGGCGGGTCGAATTTGATCTTCTTCAAGCTTGCGGCCGGCGCCGTGCAGATGCAGGCGTCGGCAAAGAATTCGCCCTTGTCGGTCGTGACCGTCACGTTTCCTTTACGCTGTTTTACTTCGATGACGCGTGTCGCAAGGCGAATATTTTCCGTACCGACACGCTTTGCGAACTCGTTGACAAGCCTCGAATTCCCGCCCGTCATCTTGTAATCCATCTCGTTATGCGGACTCGATTCCGCGTACTCTGCCAAAGCGGCAAACGCCGAGACGTGGCGGATAGATTCGCCAAAATCCGTGCTGTCCATCAGGTCGCGGATGATCAGGTCCGGCTGCGTAAAGCCTTTGTTTTCAAGCAGCGTCCACCAATCGAGTTTGTCGAGACGCAGCTTTTGCCGTGTTGTTAGCTTGTCGTAGTCCTTAATGAGCTTCTCGAACGCGGCCTTTGCCTGCGGTGAAAATCCCCATTCGCCCGGCTGCGAAACACGCCCGTTCTGCATCAGCCGATCTTCGAACTGATGCCGCTGAAGCGGTATCTTAAAATCACTGCAAAGAGCCTTGAGGCGCTCGTGGCTCTCGCCAACCCATTCGGCTCCGAGTTCGGAAATGAGATTCGGCTCTTCCTTGAATGAATGTGAGAAGACGCGGCCGCCGATGCGATTTCTCGCCTCTAGGATCGTGACACTCCAGCCAGCATTCTTAAGTTTGTATGCAGCCGCAAGTCCCGAAAGGCCGGAACCGATGACGACGCACGAATGCTTTCGCCGCTGCGAGAACACATTCGGCGCAAGAAATACGCCTGCCGTTGCAGCTCCCAGCCCCACTAAGAATTGTCGCCTGTTCGTTTGTTCGTCCATAGTAAAGCGAGGTCGCTACGGAAAGAGAATCTTGCGAAATTCAGCCACCTGGTTGAAAGGCCTTGCGATCTGCAGAGCGCTCATCACATCGTCTATCGATCGGGCCTTAAGCAAGGCGAGCTCGCAATCCAAAAATTGCTGTACAATCGCTTCGCGTGCACCGGGTTTCGCCAAGCGTGCGGGCTGATCCCCAGTGAAACCAACTCCTGCGTAAGCGTTCAATATGGAACGTTTTGATGTTTTGCCGCGTTCGAAAAGATCGCGTACGAATGCGCACGCGGCACGCACAGCCTGATAATCGTTCAGAGTTCCCAATAATTTCCTGCCATTTCGTTTAGGAAGGCCTTCGATAGCATAACCCTTCTGCTTGGCGAAATCACCGGTCGAAGATGCCGCATCGAAACGCCAAAATTCCGCCGGTTCCGTCTGGCCGAACCCGACCGCGCTTCCTGACTCGGCCTGACCTATATTGTTGAAAAGAGTCTCTTCCCAAAAGATGGGAATCATTGTAAATGACGTAAGGGGAGTTGGCTGAATGACAGAAACATTCTGATTCAGAAGGCCTATCATATAGGCGTATGACCGGCCCGGTAGTGTGTTTGCCACTGTAACGTTCCTCCGTACAAATTGAACTTACCTTCAATCCACTTGACGGAATCTTACCCCAGTTTTGCGATAGGCAAAAAGGAATAGCTGTGAACGCGGATGTCCGAGTGCTGAGATTACAGTGTATCGCCTCCGAGGATCACCTTCAAAAGATCAGTGTTTAGATCACGGTCGTTATGATCTCGCGGATGTTTCGCCGCGTCCGCGGCATCAGCCGGTGCGAACCGGGCGGCGGGATACACTGAAGTAGTTTTCTGTGCAACAGCGGGTTCCTCCCAACCTGAGGATCATTGCTATGCTTATGATGTACTTAAAGATCAATGATATACCTCGCCAAATCTTGCAAAAGATAAATGCCTTCGAATCTTTCAGCTAGTTGTTGGATAAAAACGATTCTTGCACCTTTCCGTCCAAATTGATTCTCAATGTATTTTAGAAATCCCCTTTTTTCGGGATCTTGATGATATTCGAATGCGTTTAACCAGATCTTTATTGTGGCTTGATCGAATACAGGTACGTTTCCTACTGAGACCTGTCCGTAAGCCGAGAAGCTACTTGTTTCGAATCTGTACCTAATTGCTTTTAACTGCCGCTTCATCGCCTTGTCAGAAAACGCTCTTCCGATTAGACCCGAAGTCTTATCGAATGATGCGGGTTTTTCTGAAAGGAAGATTGGGCGTAACTTGTGGAGAAACGAACTGATAAATTCATCTTCAAAAGGCTCTGCTTCTATCTGTACACCTTTATCTTTAGTCCAGTGGAACTTGACTGATTGCGGAAAGCCTTCTTGAATTACTTTGGATTGATGCAATTCTTCAGCATGCGTGTAAAAATCTCCTAGAAGTTCTAGATCCTCTTCCGAAAATCTACCAAGAAGATTTGTCTCTCCTTCAGTGTCATTGAAGGACAATGTCATTCTTACCTCTTTGATCACGGAGAATCCTCCTCCAACTCCGCAAGATCTCGCCAGGCTTCCCAACTATCTCCCGTAATGTCGCGGGTTATTTCGGCGAAGGTTTGGTGGACGGCTGCGTTTGAACATTAGAAGGGAATTCTCATTCGTGATCGCCTTCGCCGAATATCTCGATCTTCTTCCTTAAACGTTCAACATCGACCAGATCCATTGGCCTTCCCGACGCCTCTTTGTTACTGATCAGATCGCGAATACCGATAAAGTTGACCGTTATTCCATCGCTTTCGGCCACAAGCCTTCGATCCCAACATTCCGCAAAGTTCACGGCAAGAAGATCCACTATGATGTCGATACGAACAGGCTCGACACCGATCTGGAAAAAAGCGTCGTCCGATGTGAGGTATTCGACCGAGAGATCGCTGATCGGCGCTCCGTACTGCTTTAACGCTTCGAGCACGCGCGCCGCGTTTTCACGCGTGCCGTTTATCCAAACGTCGATGTCTTTGGTGTATCGGGGCTCGGTGTGTTCAATGACGGCGTAGCCGCCGACAACCAAATACTCAGCTCTTGCGTCGTTTAAGGCTTGTAACAGATCTTTGAAGTCTGAGTTCATCTTTGGTCTTGCCTTTCGACGTCCAGTAATCTTCAACGAGTTCCCAGGCCGCAGTCATTCGCTGGTCATGCGTAAGACTCTGCCAAAATTCGATGTCGAATGAACGGTCATCGCCGTCGCTCATCCGACCAAGCCTGGTCATAACCAAACGGCCCTTTTCATCGATATGTTTTCGAGTGATGCCAGCCAATTACCCGTTATTTTATCACAAAAAAGGCGCTAGATGACGGTCGTTATGATCTCGCGGATCGAGCGCTGCAGGTCGCGGTCGTCAGTTATTGGTGCCGAGAGTGCGACTTCGGCGGCATCGACGGGTGCGATGCCTTTTGCGATGAGTTGGGCAGCGTAGATTAGAAGGCGTGTGGAGACGCCTTCTTCGAGGCCGTGGCCGCGAAGATTTCGCACCTTTTCGCCGATCTTTACGAGATCCGCGGCAAGTGAGAGTTCGACGCCGCCTTCTTTTGCGACGATCTTCGTTTCGGAGTCTGCGTCAGGATAATCGAATTCCATCGCGACGAAACGCTGCCGCGTCGATTGCTTCAGATCTTTGAGGATCGACTGATAGCCCGGATTGTAGGAGACTACGAGCATGAATTCGGGCGGCGCATCGAGCACCGTGCCCCGTTTTTCGATCGGCAAACGGCGGCGGTCATCCGTCAAAGGGTGAATGATAACGACAGTGTCCTTTCGGGCCTCGACGACCTCATCGAGGTAGCAGATCGCACCTGCGCGCACCGCTGCAGTGAGCGGCCCGTCGTGCCAGACGGTCTCGTTGCCTTCGAGAAGGAAACGTCCCACAAGGTCGGTCGAAGAGAGGTCCTCGTGACAGGCGACCGTGATGAGCGGACGCTTCATCCGGTGGGCCATGTATTCGACAAAACGCGTCTTGCCGCAGCCCGTCGGGCCTTTCAGCATTACGGGCAGCTTCGCCGCATACGATGCCTCAAAAAGTTCTACCTCTTTACCGACGGGCAGATAGAACGGTTCGTCCTTGACCCTATATTTTTCAACTGCAAGTTCCATTACCACTCAAGTTTATAACATTTGCCATCGTGAGTGCCTCGTCTCTTGATAGAATCAACCGATGATCGAACTTATCTACGCCGAAGCCCACGCAAGCATTGAGGATGCACGCAAGATCTTTCGCGAGTACGAGCAGTGGCTCGGCCTCGACCTCTGCTTTCAGAATTTCGAGGAAGAGATGCGTTCGCTACCAGGAAAATATGCGCCGCCCGACGGACGGTTGATCCTTGCGTATAAGGACGGCGAGATTGCCGGCGGCATTGCGCTTCGCAAGATCGAGGAAGGCATTTGTGAGATGAAACGCCTATATTTACGCGAGAATGTCCGCGGCGGCGGCATCGGCAGTTCGTTGATCGAAAAACTTATTGAGGAAGCTCGCAAGATCGGCTACAAGAAGATGAGGCTCGATACGTTCCCGCCGAAGATGGGAAAGGCCGTGCAGCTCTACGAGTCCCACGGCTTTTATGAGATCCCGCCATACTATGAGAACCCTTACGACGGTGTTCTCTATATGGAGAAGGCACTTTAGGTTGTTGAGATGCCGAATGGTCCCGTGTTCGGCGTCGGCAAAGCGACAGGTGCTAAAACTCACGCAAGCAAGTTATAATCAGAACCTCGATGACAGTTGACGAACAGATCTCATTTTTGAAGAAGGGCGTGGTCGATCTGATCCGCGAGGATGACCTTCGAAAGAAGCTCGAACGCTCTGAAAAGACCGGCAAGCCTCTACGCGTAAAGCTCGGCCTCGACCCGACGGCACCTGATATTCATCTCGGCCACACGGTCGTTATCCGCAAGCTCAAGGCTTTTCAGGATCTTGGGCATACGGTGATATTCCTGATCGGCGATTTCACCGGAATGATCGGCGACCCGTCGGGCAAGAATGTCACGCGGCCTCCGCTGACCCGCGAGGAAGTGAATCAGAACGCCGAGACCTACAAGCGGCAGATGTTCAAGCTGCTCGATCCCGAGAAGACCGAATTGCGCTTCAACGGCGAGTGGATGGATAAGTTCGATGCGGCGGATTTTGTAAAACTGTGTGCGCGAACGACCGTCAAGCAGATCCTCGAACGCGACGATTTTACCAAACGCCTCGCGGACGAAAAGCCGATCTCGCTCCACGAACTGCTCTATCCGCTTATACAGGGCTACGATTCGGTTGCGTTGGACGCAGATGTTGAGCTTGGCGGTACGGATCAGAAATTCAACCTGCTGATGGGACGAAATCTCCAGCGTGAAGCGGGCCTCGAACCGCAGGTGATCTTGACGACCCCGCTTCTCGAAGGTCTCGACGGCGTCAACAAGATGTCGAAATCGCTGAACAATTACATCGGCATCGACGAGTCGGCGGATTCGATGTTCGGCAAGGTGATGTCGATCTCGGACGAGCTGATGTGGAAGTATTATGAGCTTCTTACCGATCTTTCGCCGGTCGAGATCTCAGCGCTCAGGGCAAAGATCGCGGAAGGAGAAAATCCGAGAAATTTGAAGGTCGATCTCGCTAAGCTCATCATCACGGATTTTCATTCTAATAATGCCGCTAATGAGGCGGAAGAGGCGTTCACGCGGCAGTTCGTGCAGAAAGAGATCCCGGACGAGATCGACGAAACACGGATCGCTTCGGGAAGCCATCAGCTCGCACAATTGCTCGCAGATACAGGGCTTGCCGCCTCAAAGGGCGAGGCTCGAAGGCTTATCGAACAAGGCGGCGTTAAGCTGAATGGTGAGAAAGTGTCGGCGAATAATGACATAGAAGTGAACGGTGAAGGCGTCTTGATCCAAGTAGGAAAGCGCAAGTACTTGCGCGTTTTACCGGGCTAAAGCGAATGAGAGGGTAAGGTGAGCACCACGGGAACAAAACGCACAAAACTAAGCGCGCGGATCAGCTCGTATGTTGCGTCCGACAAGCCGCTGCGCAAGCTGGCGGGTGATCTTTCGAAACGCGCGCAAAGTGCGCTTACCGAAGCAAACACGCTTTCGCTTGAACGCGTTGAGATCACGATCGCTCGCTTACCTAAGAAGCTAGATGGCCTAAAATGCGTCCATCTCTCGGACATACACCACAGCCCGCTCACCGACCTCAAGCATATCGAGCGTGCCGTGAAATTCGCCAACCGCCTCAAACCCGACATCGTTCTTCTGACGGGCGATTACGTTTCGCATGACAGCGGATATATCGCGCCTGTGGCTGAGACGCTCGCAAAACTCCGCTCGCCGATGGGCACGTTCGCTTGTCTCGGCAATCACGATCATTGGACAGATGCGGGAATGGTGACCGAGCTTTTCCGCGGCGAAGGCATAACGATGCTTGTGAACGAAGGCCTTCGATTGGGCAATGCTGACGGTTCGTCGTTTTGGCTCGGCGGCGTTGACGACCACATGGTGGGGCAAACGGACGTTGCCGCAGCACTTAAAGGTTCATATCCGGACGAAGTAAAGATCTTGCTTGCGCACAATCCGGTGATCTTCCGCCAGGCGGTCAAGCAACGCGTAGATCTTACGCTTAGCGGCCACACGCACGGCGGCCAGGTTAAACTCCGCGACAAAGAAAAGCGCATCATTCGACGCCGCAAGCTCTCGAGCGGCCTGCATGAACGCAATTCGGCGCAGATCTACATAACACGCGGCATCGGTACGGTCGTGCTTCCTGTCAGGTATCAATGTCCGCCTGAAATTTCATTGCTTACGCTTCGAACCGCCTAAAGATGTCCGATCCGACAAACACAAATTCAACACGCATATTGACGGTCGCGAACGTGCTTACGTTCCTGCGGATGGCGTTGATACCGATCTTTGCGATGCTGATGATCTACGGGCACGAAGGCTGGGCGTTGATCGTGTTCGCAAGTGCGGGGCTTTCGGACGGCATCGACGGCTTTTTGGCGCGAACTCTAAAACAAGAGAGCGAACTCGGTACGATCATCGATCCTATAGCGGACAAACTTCTGATGACGACGGCGTTCATCATCCTCTCGATCCCTGCGGTCTTCGGCGCTCATCCGCCGCGGCATCTTCCTGTCGAACCGTATGTGACGATCACTGTGATCGGACGCGACATCCTTATCATCGCCGTCGCAGGAACGATCAGTCTGATGACGGGTTTTCGCGGATTTCGCCCTTCGTGGTTAGGCAAGGCAAGCACATTCGTGCAGGTCTTTGGCGTGATCGCGATCCTGATCGCGGCAGTTTATCCGCAACTCCGCGGCTTTTACCTGCCGACGGTCTATATAACCATCACATTCTTTGCGGTCGTCTCGGGTATTCACTACATTTTTCAGGTCGCGTCGTTGATGAAGGCCGATGCGAATAAGAAAACCGCCGCCGAAACAGAGAGATCCTAAAATATATCCGCACAACGTTAGAGTTTTGCGAGCTTTGCGTCGATCTCCGGGATAACAGGTTCGTCGAGCGTTTCGAGTTTTCCTTCGGCTTTTAATGAATTGAAGATATCGCGAGCAAGGCGGAGGTTGTCGGCGATCTTTGCCTTGTCTCCGTTGCTTGCTTCGAGAGCATCGGCTAGATATCTGTAATTGTGGCCGGACATCCGGCGGGCATAAGTGGTTGGGTTTGCAGCGAGCACCGCCTTAAAATCATCGCGTGCCTTTTCGTAGGTCTTTATTGCATCGGGAAAGTTCTTCAAAGCCGCATATGTCATTCCGAGTGAAAAGGTCGTGTTTGCGACGTCGTAGCGTGCCTCAGCATTATTCGGATCATTCTTGCTCAACTCGTTGAAAGCGGCAAGAGCATTCCGGATCGACGCCAGCGAATCTACCAGCTTACCGGCACCTTCCTGGCATTGACCAAGTTTCTTATATGCCATAGCGACATCTCGCCTTGCCGTGTGATTTGTCGGGTCGGCCTCTGATATTGTCTTTGCTATGGCAAGGCCGTTCGAATAAGCCTCGATGCCAAGGTCAAACTTTTCCATATCTTCGTAAACAATGCCTAGCTTTGTATACGAAAGATGCAATGTGCGTTGTAACGCCTGATCTGCCGGATTGCGTTCCGCTATTTCCTTTAGCGGCGCCAAGCCTTTCAAAGTACTTTCGAGCGCCGCGTCAAATTTGCCCTCCCAGTCGAGAGCTTCGCCTATTGAAACGTAGAGATAATAATAGTTGGCCGCAACATCGTCGTTCTCCGGTTGTTCTTTCAAAAGTTCACCGAATATACCCTGTGCCCGCCGATAGTATTCGAGTGCGGTCTTGTTGTCGCCGTCATAGAACGGGATAAGGCCGCGAGAGCTAATGGTCGATGCGTACTTGTTCCGAAATTCAAAATCATTCGGGTCGGCTTCGAGCACTTTTTCTCGCATCTCAAGTGAGCGATCGAGGAGCGGAGTAGCTTTCGCATAGTCTCCGCCGAAAGATTCGAGCGTACCCAGCATTTGGTAATCATCCGCGATGCCGGATAAAAGCTTGGCGTCATCCGGCGAATCTTTCTGAACCCTGAGCCGAATATCGAGGGCTCTTTGATAGCTTGAGATCGCACCTTTTATGTCTCCGATATTAGGGCCGAACGGATTGCCCTGCACGTCGCCTACTTTGTGATAGGCACCTGCAATCTCACGAAGCAGCTCGTGGTCGGATTCGGAATCAGTAGCGAGCTTGTTCAGGTATTCTAGTGCACGCGTAACGAGCTTTACCTTTGCGGGCGTCGAACCGGGAAGACGCTCGATGTCCGGCGTGATCTCAAAAAGAAATGAATTCGCAAGAGCACGAACGTCATTGAAGCGAGCCTCGGCCCTCGCGCGTTCGGTTTGTGCGACGCGTGCCTGCCAGAGCGTTCCGACGATACCGGCAATGATAGCGATCAGGATTATGGCGCCCGCGATGACCAGCACTCTATTTCGTCGAAAGAACTTCTCGGCTCGGTATGCAAAAGTGCTTGGCCTTGCAAGCACGGGGCGTCCTTCGCGGAGTCTAGTAAGGTCGTCGCTGAATGCGTCAACAGATAAGTACCGGCGGTCGGGTTCCTTGCGCAAAGCCTTGAGGACGACGCGGTCAAGGTCGCCGCGAATCTCCTGCGGCCTGAGGGCGGTTAGCGGACTCCGCGAGGCCTTGCTTTCGGACTCGGTGTCGGCCGCGGAAGGATTGACGACGGTTCGCGCTTCCGAATCACTTTCGCTCGAGATCAGCAGGCGTTTCTCCGCGATCTCTCCTGTCGTTGCGGCCACCGAGGGTGCCGGAGGATCTTCTTCTGCAACGGCGAGCATGATTCGCGGAAGATCACCTTCTTTGTCGGCAAAAGGCCGCCGGCCGGAAAGCAGTTCGAAGAGTATGACGCCGAGGCTGTAAATGTCGGAAGACGTTGTGACGCTTTGGCCGTTAAGCTGTTCGGGTGATGCGTAGCTCGGGGTCATTGCGCCGATACGTGTTATGGTGGCCGTCGCATCTGCTCCCGCACCTTCGTCGCTCAGGATCTTCGAAATACCAAAATCCAGCAGCTTTGGCGTTCCGTCGTGGGTGACGAGAATGTTCGACGGCTTTAGGTCGCGGTGCACGACGAGGCTTCTGTGAGCTGCAGAAACGGCTGAGCAGACCTTCTGAAAAAGGTCGAGTCGCTCGTCACGCCCGTATCTGGTCTTTGAACAAAACTCGTCGATCGGAACGCCATCAACGTATTCCATTGCAAAGAACGGAGTGCCGTCATCGGCCGCACCAAAATCGACGAGACTTGAGATGTTCGGATGGCTGAGAGTTGCGAGGATGGCGCGTTCCTGTTCGAAGCGCTGGCGGAAAACGCTCGTGTTCATCTCGCGCTTTAGAAGTTTGAGAGCAACACGCTGTTCCGTTTCGCCGACGCTTCGCGATCCGAGATAGACGGCGCCCATGCCGCCATGGCCCAGCTCACGGATGATCGTAAAAGGCCCGACGGCCTTTCCGGCCAACCGGTCGTTATCACTCTCGGAAAAGAAGTCTTTTGAGTATGCTATCGCGGGGGCGTCAAGTATCGATGTCGCTCCGTCCGCCATCGAAAGCAGGGACCTCGCTTCCGCAACCTGTTCACTGTTCAATTCCGAGCGGGAGAGGAAGGCCTCGCGTTCGCCGTGATCCAGTGCGAGCGCATCGGCAACGACCTCATTGATCATTTCGCGATCTTGTTCTCTCATAACAAGGTACCGTGCTATATGAGGATAGAGCCTTTACTACTTGAATATGCGGAAAACCCAAATAGATCGTGACAGTCGATCCATCTATTTCTCTGAATTCGTCAGCTCGCGAAGGAGCCAGAGCCTGGCAACAGACCATGAGCGGATGATCGTTCGCTCGGAAACTTCAAGTGCTTCGGCGATCTCTGAGTTGCTCAAGCCTCCGAAAAATCGCATTTCGACGATCTTTGCCTGTCGCTCGTCGAGCTTCTCCAAATGCTCAAGCGCGTCATCAAGGGCAAGGATCGACGCTGCACGCGTTTCAAGCCCCACTGATACGTCATCCAACGAAAGATGTATTTGCGCATCGCCGCGTTTAGCGGCACCATGCTGGCGAGCGTGATCGATCAGTATCTGGCGCATCAAACGCGATGCGATGCCGTAAAAGTGGCCGCGATTCTGCCAATCAACACCGCCTTGCTTCGAAAGCCTAAGAAAAGCCTCGTGAACGAGGGCCGTCGGCTGCAGCGTGTGGTTCACGCGCTCACGCGACATAAGCCGACGCGCTTGCCGCTTAAGCTCGTCGTAAACATACGGCAAGAGACGCTCATACGCGTTTTCATCACCGCTGTTCCAATCCTGGAGAATCTGCGTGATCTCAGAGCGAGAACTCTCGTCCATAGCGTCAAAATTTGATCCTATTTCGGGATACCGCAGATTCTACCACAATTGCTGCCCGCATCGACGTATTCTTGGCTGCCCGATGGTGAAGGTGGGCAGAGTGGGTGGTGTCCTGAAGGTCAAGCAAATTAGCCTTCTGGGCCGAATCTTGAGTTAGTCAATTTGAGGTATTCTTCTGCTCTTTGATAGTGAGTAGATTCTCTTTCCCACTGGTGCAAGCCCGGGAGAGGGCCTCTGCCTCCGCGAGTTTGTTCACTTTTCGCTTAAGCTGTATTCCGGCGCATTCTTGGTTGATCATCGGCTCATCGTTCTCGGCAAAATGCTGCCTCAACAGACCCATCATTTCATCGTAAAGCTGATCGGCGGCCTGAAGTCTGTCATTGGGTGCGGGCTGCGGAACGTGCCGCAGATACATCGCACGCTGCGTTGAATACTTCTCGTCTGTCAGGCGGTGAAAATAGTCTTCGAGCATATACGGCAGATTTAGATTCTGCGGATTTGTGGATCGCATCATTACGATCGCGTCCGAGAGCATTTGGACCGATCTATCGGTGTGCGGCTGGGGAGCCGACCAATAGAGGTAAGCCAGGTCCTTGGCAACGAGTTCGTGCCAATAGCCGTAGTATGAGTGCCGCAGTTCGATCGCTCGCTGGAAGTGCTGTCTTGCCTTTTCGCTGCCGCCGGGATCTCCCCGTGCCATATAGACCTCACCCAGTTGATGATGAAGCTCAGCGAGAACGTCCGGTTGGTTGGCAAATTCCGTATCGATCTTTGACCCAATGTCGTTGAGAGCATCGATGACGCGCGTCTCGCCGCCGTAACGATTCCCGTTCGCATACCAACTTGGGTTAGCGTAGGAGATCATCCTCATCATAAATTCGCTCACCTTTTCGGCCTTTTCCTGTTCGATTCGTGCGTTCTCGGCTTCGGCGATGGCGGCTGCGGCGTTCGCATCGGCAACCCTTGCCTGCCACACGGCGACCGCGATGCCCGCAACGAGTGCGAGAATGACCAGAAGGCTTGAAATGACGAAGATCTTGTTCCGCTTAAGGAATTTGCTCAATCGATAGGTTCGCGTTGCCGGGCGAGCCTCTACCGGGCGGTTATCGATGAATCGCCAGATATCTGCGGAGAACTGTTCGACCGTCTCGTAGCGCCTCTCAGGTTCTTTTGATAGTGCCTTGAGAATGATGTTGTCGAGGTCGCCTCGAAAGTGCTTTCGGTCTGCGATCTGACTTCGCCGGTAGTTGGTGCCCGCGATCGATGGCGCGGTTGGTTCGTCCTCGGTGATCGATCTTAGAAGCTCGCCGCTAGTCTTGCCTTTACGGTCGAACGGAAGCGAGCCGGTCAGGACCTTGAAGAGTATGACACCGAGGCTGTAGATGTCGCTCGCGGTCGAGACGCTCTCGCCTCTGATCTGTTCGGGAGCGGCGTATTCGGGCGTCATTGCACCGAACGCCGTCATCTGCGTCTTGTCTTCGGCATCCAACAGCTTTGAAATGCCAAAATCGAGCAATTTCGGCTCGCCGCTCGCATTGACGAGAATGTTCGAGGGCTTCAGGTCGCGGTGGATGATCAGGTTGCTGTGTGCAAACTGCACCGCATCGCAGATCTTGTTGAAGAGCTTTAGGCGCACCTGCAGCGACAGGTTCTCGCGCTTGCAGAACTCATCGACCGGCAGGCCTTCGACATACTCCATCACAAGGAACGGCACGCCGTCGGCGGTAGATCCGGCATCGAGAAGCCGAGCGATGTTCGGATGTTCGAGCTTCGAAAGGATATCTTTTTCCCGGTCGAAAGTTTCCCGGAGCGCGCCGATATTGAACTCGCGCTTGAGCATTTTCAGCGCGACCTTTTGCTCGAATTTCCCGTCCGCGCGTTCTGCAAGATAGACGGCTCCCATTCCGCCCATCCCAAGTTCGCCTGTTATTTCGTAGTTACCGACCCTTTGCCCGAGAAGAGCGGGCAGCGGTTCATCGTCCGCAACAAGGTCTTTCGAGAACTCGGTCGGCGAGACCGACATAAAGTCACGGCTTGCTTCGTCAAGGCCGAGCAAGGATTCAGCCTCAGCACGTATCTCGGGGCTGACCCCGGAAGTTTCAAAAAAGGCGGAGCGTTCGGCGGGATCCAACCGTCTGACCCTATCGAGGATCTCTTTGACCTGTTCCCAATTCTTCGGGTTCATTTCGATGACGAGACGGGGGGGCCTTCCGTTCAACATAGTTAGCGTATTCGAGCGGCGAACCACGCCAATTACCCAGTTTCATTCAGTTCACGAAAGAGCCAAAGCCTTGCCGAATGCCATTCGCGGACAACCGTCCGCACGGAAATATCAAGAGCTTCGGCGACCTCCGCATTCGTCATTCCGCCGAAATAACGCATTTCGACGACCTTTTCCTGTCTTGCGTCGAGCTTTGCCAGGCGGCTCAGGGCCTCATCCAATCTCAAGATCGAGCCGGCGCGTTCCTCGGCCGGAAGGTCAAGATCCTCGGTTGAGAAGTGTATAGCGGCGGATCCCCGTTTTGCTGCAGCGTGCTGTCTGGCATGATCTACGAGTATCTGCCGCATCAGGCGGGAAGCGACCGCAAAGAAATGGCCGCGGTTCTCCCAATCAATGCCGCTCTGCTTCTCAAGTCGCAAAAATGCCTCGTGGACGAGCGCCGTCGGCTGAAGCGTGTGGTTTGCACGTTCGCGCGACATTAGGCGACGCGCTGAGCGTTTCAGCTCGTCGTAAACAAAAGGCAAAAGGCGCTCGTGAGCGCTTTCATCGCCGCTGTTCCAGTCGTGCAGTATCTGAGTGATCTCAGACGGTGCTCCCTCGCTCATAGACGGTTCTCGATGTTGTATCCAGGAAATTGGGTTATAGGCAATCTTACTGCAATATTACCGCAAATGTAGAGACTTCTCAGGATTCCTTTTACATATCTGTCGCCTTTTATCGCTATTTTTCGCACATAGAGATAGAGGAACACCATTGCTCCCGACCGGTATCAAGATGAACTCAGAGAAGTTCGCTCGGAAGAAACAGCATGGTGATATTTTACGATGAAATCAAAACACACTCTCAAAACGGCGAGGATCGCCATCCTTGCTTTTTCTGTGTTCATTCTTGCGATCAGTGCTTTCGGTCTTCCGCCGACGGCCTTGGTCGTTACAACAAGCACAGCCAGCCGACAAGCCGTAACCTTCAGCGACCCGGTCGGGAATCCGGCAGCCCAGACTTTGACGACGGGCTTTCCGGCAAATGCCAATCCCGAGGCCATCGCGTTCTTCGGCAACGATGCCGCCCTGGTCGTCGATGGTGGGCTTTCACAGGTTTTTGTCATACAGCCTTCGACCGGAACGCTTCTTTCAACGATCGTGCTTCCCTTCGGCTGCTCGGGTGTTGGCTCGTCCTTTGAGACACCACTTGTCGTCTCGCCTCAAGGCGATTACGCGGTCATCGCCTCCGGAACAAAGGTCTGTGCGATCCATGCGCCGTTCAATTCGAGTTCAACAGTTACGACAGCGACATTGTCAGGCACAGCGCCAGCCTTGATTCGCGCCGCCGTAATGGACAGCAATGGCCGGCTTTTTGTCCGGACGCAACTGGGTATCTCTGTGCTGGACGCGCCTTACACCGCGGAAACATTCAACATTCCATACGCGCTCAGTGCGATCGGATCCATCGATATCACTCCGGATGGCAACACGCTGATCGTAACTCACCAACTGTCGGTGGGTTCACGGTTCTTGATCTATACCGCACCTTTCAGCGCGACATCGACACCCGTGGAAAGGTCGGGTAATACCGGCCTCGTTGCCGCGGCGATCGCTCCGGACGGGCAAGAGCTCATCTATGTTGTCAACACCCCGTTTGATCACATCGTCCGCACGCTGTACGCACCGTTCGACGCGACTTCCACAGGAGAGACGCTCCAGATGCCTGCAAACTACACCGGTTGTGCCGACATAGGTTTTTCTGCTGACAGCTCGACAGCGATCCTCTCAGAATGTGTGTCGAATACAAAGAACGTGCTTATCAGAGCGCCATTTACGAACGCAGGTGCACAATCGTCGTTCCTCCCCGTCAGTGCATCATCGGACAACGGCGGGACGGGTTCCGCAAGGTTCCTGCCGGCTCAATACTCGACGCCAGCGACACCTGCCGAAACAGCATTCGATTTTGACGGCGACGGGAAAGCGGACACAAGCGTATTCCGGACATCGAACGGTCTGTGGTATTTGAACCAATCGACAGCGGGATCCGCGGCCGCTCAATGGGGCATCTCGACCGACAAGCTCGCTCCTGCCGACTATGACGGCGACGGAAAGTCGGACATTGCCGTTTGGCGTGAGTCCGAAGGCAACTTCTATATCCTTAACAGTTCGGACGGTACGATGAAGATCGACAACTTCGGCCTTGCAGGTGACAAGCTGATGGTCGGTGATTTGGACGGCGACGGAAAGGCAGAGCCTGCGGTCTTCCGCGACAGTGCACAGAGCCATTTCTACTATCGCGGATCGCTGAATAACCCGAACGGCAACATTACATATGTGCCTTTTGGAACCAGCGGAGACAAGCCTATACGAGGTGATTTCGACGGCGATGGAGAGGCGGATGCTGCCGTATTCCGCCCGTCCAATGCAACCTGGTACATACTGCAGTCCTTGAACGGCCAGATCCGCTACGACAACTGGGGCCTTGCGAGCGACACGTTCGTGCCCGCCGATTATGACGGCGACGGCAAGGCGGACACGGCCGTCTATCGCGGCGGCGTCTGGTATCTGAACCGCACAACGGCCGGTTTCGGCGTGGTGAACTACGGCCTCGCAACCGATAAGCCGATCCCAAGTGCCTACATACTTCAGTAGCTAGCCCTCCAGGCTACCTTTGCCGCCGCCGGTCTCTTCAAGGGGCCCGGCGGCCTTTTTTCCCGACGAAATAAACTTGACAACAACACACTCAACCTTTATCATCTATAAATGCTCAAGTTGACTGTATTTTGTCGGGAGCACGCACTTATATTGTTTGGAGAGATAAAAATATGGGCAAGATCATCGGTATTGACCTCGGTACAACGAACTCGGTAGTAGCGGTCATGGAGGGCGGCGAACCCGTCGTTATTACAAACAGCGAGGGCGGGCGTACGACGCCTTCTGTCGTCGCATTTACAAAGGACGGCAACCGTCTTGTCGGCCAGGTCGCGAAGCGGCAGGCAGTTACGAACCCTGAGAACACGCTTTATTCGATCAAGCGTTTTATGGGCCGCAAGTTCGACGAGGTGTCGGACGAGATCAAGCAGGTTCCTTATAAGGTCGAAAAGGCGGGCAACGGCGACGTACGCATCACGGCCGAGGGCAAGCAGTACAGCCCACCGGAAGTTGCGGCGATGATCCTTCAGAAATTGAAGCAGTCAGCCGAAGACTATCTCGGCTCGAAGGTCGAACAGGCCGTTATCACGGTTCCGGCTTACTTTAACGACGCACAGCGTCAGGCGACCAAGGACGCGGGCAAGATCGCAGGCCTCGAAGTGTTGCGTATCGTCAACGAACCGACGGCCGCGGCATTGGCTTATGGCCTTGATAAGAAAAAGGACGAGACGATCGCCGTGTTCGACTTTGGCGGCGGCACGTTCGATATCTCGATCCTAGAGGTCGGCGAAGGCGTTGTCGAAGTGAAATCGACGAACGGCGACACACATCTTGGCGGTGACGACGTTGACGAAGTTCTGGTCGGCTGGATCATCGACGAGTTCAAGAAGGATCAGGGTATCGACCTGCACAACGACAAGATGGCGCTTCAGCGGCTAAAAGAAGCTGCGGAGAAGGCAAAGGTCGAGCTATCGAGCGCGATGGAGACGGAGATCAACCTTCCGTTCATCACTGCCGATGCGAGCGGGCCGAAGCATCTAGTGATGAAGCTCACACGAGCGAAGTTCGAGGCGTTGGCAGAGCCGGTTCTTAAGAAGCTTATGCCGCCCGTTGAACAGGCGATCAAGGACGCGGGGCTTTCCGCAAAGGACATTCAAGAGGTCGTTCTCGTCGGCGGTTCGACGCGCATTCCGAAGGTCCAGGAGATGGTCAAGGAATACTTCGGCAAGGACTCGAACAAATCGGTGAACCCGGATGAAGTTGTGGCCCTTGGTGCCGCGGTTCAGGCAGGTGTGCTTGGCGGCGAGAAGACGGACATTTTGCTTCTCGACGTTACGCCGCTTTCGCTCGGCATCGAGACACTTGGCGGTGTCGCGACACCGATGATCCAGAAGAATACGACGATCCCGACGCGAAAATCGGAGGTGTTCTCAACCGCTTCTGACAACCAGACCTCGGTCGAGGTTCACGTTCTGCAGGGCGAAAGGCCGATGGCGGCAGACAACAAGACCTTAGGTAAATTCCACCTAGTCGGTATTCCGCCTGCACCGCGTGGCGTGCCTCAGGTCGAAGTCACATTCGACATCGACGCTAACGGCATCGTGAACGTTTCCGCAAAGGACATCGGCACGGGCCGCGAACAGAAGATCACGATCACGGCATCCAGCGGCCTCTCAAAAGAAGAGATCGACAAGATGATGAAGGACGCCGAATCACACTCCGCGGAGGACGAGAAGAAGAAGGCTTCTATCGAAGCACGAAACCGTCTCGATGGACTCGTTTACAGCGTCGAGAAAACGCTCGGCGAGAACAAGGACAAGCTCGATGCTTCGGCGGCCTCCGATATCGAATCTGCGATCGCAGAAGCAAAGACGGCACTTTCAGGCGATGATGTGGACGCGATGAACAATGCGTTCGAGAAACTGCAAACTTCGTCGCACAAGCTCGCTGAGGTTCTTTACAGTCAGCAAGGTGCGGCGGGCGGTGATGCTGCATCGAGCGAACAGGCATCGTCTGCATCGGCTTCGGGTGATGGCAGTTCCGCTGCCGGCTCAGATGAAGGCGACGTCATCGACGCGGAATACGTCGATGTCGAAGACGAGAACAAGAACTAACAAGATGGCTTGAGGTCGGTGAGCGGCGGACAGTCGGGCTTCCTCGCTCACTGGCCGCCGTTTTTCGTTGCTCGCGATAAGGCTTACACTTGTTTTGCGGCGATGGGCTGTTGCTTGGGATTCGATCAACCTAAATGGCGAAAAAGGATTATTACCAAATACTAGGGGTTAAAAAGAGCGCGAGCGCTGACGAGATCAAGAAGGCGTATCGGCGGTTGGCGCGCAAATATCACCCGGACGTGAATCCGAATGATAAGGCGGCCGAAGAGAAGTTCAAAGACATACAGGAAGCGAATGACGTGCTTTCTGACGCGAAGAAGCGAAAGGTCTTTGACCGCTTTGGCTACTATGCGGACAACCTCGATCCCGATTCGCCTTTTGCGACCGCAGGCGGCCCGAGCCAAGGTGCGCCCGCGGGAGGATTCGATTTCTCAGGGTTCGATTTCTCCGGCGGTGGAACGAGCAGCGGGTCCGGCAGCTTTCGGGATATCTTCTCAGATCTATTCGGCGGCAGTTCATCAAGAGCGCAGCCGGAGCCTCCGCGTGCCGTCCCAAAACGCGGACGCGATATCGAGATACCGCTCGCGCTGAGTTTTGATGAAGCTTTTACCGGCCTTACTACGAACATCACGGTAAACCGCTCTGAGCAATGTTCGCGTTGTCAGGGCGCCGGTGACACGGGCGGTCCCGTCGTCACTTGCCCGACGTGCAAAGGGACGGGCCAAGTCATGCGAACGGGCGGAAGGCTGCAGTTTTCGCAAGCATGCCCGGACTGTGAAGGTACCGGACGCCGCCGCGAACCTTGCTCGCTTTGCCACGGCAAGGGAACGACGCCGAAGAGCGAACAGGTGAAGGTAAAGATCCCTGCGGGCGTCGATACAGGTTCGCGAGTGCGCGTGCCGAAAAAGGGTCATGGCGGGCGGCTTGGTGCGGAACCGGGCGATCTCTTTATCGTTACGAATGTCGGGAAGCACAAATTCCTTGAACGCAAGGGCGAGAACATCTATGTCACCGTTCCGATCACGGTGCCGGAGGCAGCTCTCGGAACGCGCATCGAAGTCCCGACTGCCGAAGGCAAGGCCTCGCTGAAGATCCCGCCGGGAACTGAGTCAGGGCAAAAGTTCAGGCTGCGTGAACGCGGCTTCCCGAGCCTTCGCAACCCGAAACTTCGCGGCGATCAGTTCATCGAAGTAAAGATCACGCTCCCGAAGGTCATCTCGGAAGAGACGAAAGAGATCTTGAGACAGTTCGAGAAATCGAACCCCGAAAATCCGAGGAAGACGATCGGACTGGAGTAGGAGTCGAATGGCCAAGTTCAATAGTTTTGAAGAAATAAAGGCATGGCAAAAAGCCTACGATGTAACCCTAAGTGTCTACAGGGCAACGTCTGCCGGAAATTTTTCGAAAGATTTTGGACTTAGAGACCAAATTCGGCGGGCGTCGGTTTCCGTGATGGCAAACATTGCCGAAGGTCACGGTAGAAGGACGAACTCCGAGTTTGCGAATTTCCTTAACTTAGCGCGAGGGTCTGCGGCAGAGGTTCAATCACATCTCCATATCGCCAAGGGACTAAAGTATATTGAGGAATCGGTTTTTGAAGAGTTATACGGTTCTCTAACGGAAATATCCCGAATGACTTTGGCGTTGTCACGATATCTACGCGAGGAGCGAAGCTAAGCGATCGACATAACTCCGGCACTCCGAAACTCTGCAACTCTGCAACTCATTTTGGTATGAAGAAGCGCGTAAAGACATATACGATCAGTGCTGTGGCGGAGCAGTACGAGATACATCCGCAGACGCTCAGGCTGTACGAACGCGAGGGGCTTTTGAAGCCGTCGCGTTCGGACGGCAACACGCGCCTCTATTCTGACTCCGATCTTGAACAGCTTGAGGTCATCTTGTCTCTCACCCGCGATCTCGGCGTGAACCTTGCGGGAGTCGAGATCATTCTCAATATGCGGTCGAAGATGGACGAGATGCAGCGGGAATTTGAACGCTTTTTTGAGTATCTGCGAACGCACGCGGGTGAGTTCGTGCGGAAAGATGAAAGCGAAAAAAGCTCTAGTGCATTGATCACCGTTTCGCGTCATCGACGGACCGAGTTCCACGGATGAACCCGCCAGATCTCGAAGAACCTTCCCGCTTGGCTTTTGGTCTGAGCGGTACCAGAATGTTGCGCTTGGCTTAATTCGCGCTGATTTCTTTGATTTTGGACCTCTTTTCCGCTAGCATTACACCATCCATTTTATCCCAAAGGTTCTAGGAGATTTTGTTGAATGCATAGCAGATTTGCGGTTTACGGCCTGCTCACAGCGGCGCTCGTTTTGATGTTGTCGGTCCTTACGCTCGGTCAGGATCTTGACCACGTGGCAGTTTCAGGTGTAGTTACCGACCCGAACGGCCTCGCCGTGGTCGGTGCGACCGTTACGATCAAGGAGACAACCAACGGCAAGGAACTAACGGCCACGACCAACGATGACGGCCGCTATCAGTTCCTTGCGCTTGATCCGGGCAAGTACAAGCTGACGGCGACGGCCTCCGGTTTTGGCGTCACGGAGACGCCTGAACTCGCGATGATCGCCGGCAAACGCGTTCAGCAGGACTTCAAACTCGCTCTCGCCGGTGTTGCGGTCGAAACGACCGTGACCGCCGACCCCGAGTCTGTCCTCGACGTCGATACTTCGCGTACGGTCGTCGGCAGCACGCTGACCGAACGCGAGATCGAAGAACTTCCTAATAATTCGCGAAACCCGCTCGACCTCGTTCTCGCTGTCGGCGGAACCTCCGAAGAAGCTCTCTCGACCAGCGACCTTGCGGAAGACCGCAATTCAAATCCACGCAGTACGCCTCTTGAACAAGGTAATTTCACGATCTCCGGCGGTGCGTCGTATTCGAACAACATCACGATCGACGGCTTTGACAACAACGACGATCGTTCGGCGCGCGACCGTTTTCAGCCGTCGCTCGACGCGATCAGCGAAGTCCAGGTGATCCGCAATCAGTTCTCGGCCGAATATGGACGTGCTTCCGGTGGACGCGTGAACATGACAACACGCGGCGGAACGAACAAATACCGCGGCCGTGCATATATGACCTTCAAAGACGCACGTCTCAACGCAAACTCGTGGTACAACAACAGCCGCGGCTACGATCGCCTTCCTTTCTCGCAATACAATCCCGGTTTTACGTTTGGCGGCCCGCTGTCGATCCCGAAAGTTTATAACGGCAAGAATCGGACGTTCTTCTTTGTGTCTTACGAGTATCAGAATTTCCAGGACACGACGTTCATAGACACGTTCCTGCCCGTGATCCCGAATCCGCATTTCACGCTGCCGTCGCCGACCGGCTCCGGTCAATATTGCGATACATCCGGCTCACCGGCACCGCCGTGTCCGGCGAACGTTGGGGCCGTGCAGGGATTCAGTCTTCTGGTCCCGACGCCGAACCTCGGCCACATCGTTACCGCGCGTTTTGATCATAAGCTTACGAATAATAACGACCTGACCTTCGGCTGGCAGTTCGGGCGCAAGACGAACCGCCGCACCTCCGGAGCTTCGACGACACGCCTCGAGGATTCGCTGCAGGCAAAGAATATCAATACCGACGCGTATAACGTTCGCGATATTCACCGTTTTGGTGCCCATACGGTCAACGATTTCGGTTTCCAATGGTCAAAATATTCGCCGAACTATCAGACCGATAATCCGACAGCCCCTGTTATCCTCGTCAGCTATCGCAATCCGATCGAGAACCGCGTTCAGACGCTGATCGCGGGAAACTCGACATCGAGCAGCAACCTCTATTTTTCGGATGCGAGGAATGAAACGCGTTATCAGATCAAAGATTCGGTAACCCATATGTGGGGGCCGCACCTTTTCAAATTCGGCTTTGACGCGCAGCACGTGGACTCAAAGGTAACGGATCTTGGCGACACTACCGGAACCTTTAACTTTTCGAATGTGAACAACTACTCGAACAATGTTATGTCGCGTTATCGCCAAAATTTTGGAACGGCGTCGGACGTGAAGAATACGTATTGGGCCTTGTTCTTTAACGACGAAGTTCGGCTGCGCGATAACCTGACGATGAGCTACGGCGTTCGCTACGAGCGCGAAACTGCGGTCAAGGACAACAACAATTTCGGTCCGCGTTTTGGCCTTGCGTGGTCGCCCTTCAAAGACCGGAAGGGTGTCATTCGCTTTGGTGCCGCGCTTGTTTATAACCGCGTGCTATTGCGAACGGTCGGCGACTTTATACAGAACTCGGGAGGCAGCCTTGTTCAGTTCGATTCGAACTCGATCCCGACGACCGGCAACGCAAGGAATAACATTCTTGCGAGCATCGCGCAGGATTTCCCGGCGAGCTATTCGAGCGTCGCTTCGCTAAAGGCTGCGATCTCACGAGCGATGTGCGGCGGCAGTGCCTGCTCATCCGATCTCGGATTTTTGGTCAACGGCGGAAGTTCCGGCAATCCGCTTCGCTCGGTCGATCCAAATTTGAAGATACCCGAGAGCTATCAGTTCAATATCGGCTTCGAACGTGAGGTCGCAAAAGGCTGGGTCTTTGAAGCGAACTACACGTGGAACCGAACGGCCCGTCTCTGGCGTGAATACAACATCAACGCTCCGGTCGCTCCGGCAGGTTATGCGGACCTCGCGGCATGGCTTGTCGCTAATCCGTTCACTTTCACGAACGCGAACGGCACGACACGCAACTATGTTTTCTATCTCGGCAGCCACACGGATCCGACCGGTGTTTCGACCTCGATGTCGTCGCAGGCAACTTGCGGTACGACGGTGAACGTTACGTGCTACGTCAATCTGAATACGACCAGCACGTCGACAACGACTCCGAATACGAATGCCAGCAACGGCGTGTCGTCGAACTCGATCGGCGGCCCGGTCGGCATCGCTCTTGAAGCCGTCCGTTCACTGCGTGCAAATCCGAATTTTGATGAAATGGAACGCGTTTCGTCGATGGGTAAGTCGTTCTATCAGGGTCTCGTACTTGAGCTTCGCGGCCGCTACCGCAAACTCGGTTATGGTTTTAACGGTTCGATGCGCGTCGCCTATACGCTCTCGCGTTTGATGGACGACGGTCTCAACAATACGACAAATGCTCAGGTGAACGGTGATTTTGCCGGCGATTGGTCACGCGCGCGACAGGACCGACTCCATCGCATAACGGTCTCGGGTACGCTGCAGGCGCCCTCGTGGTTCGGCAAGCTGCGATTCTCGCCGATCTTCCGTTTCGGCACATCGGCACCGTTCGATCTTGGAACCGGCGTTGATCGCAACCTTAACGACGTAAGCACCGACCGTCCGAACTTCAACGGCAGTCTTGGCGATGTCCGCTGGCGTGAACCCGGAACGCCGTATCCGGCATCGCTTGTGTCACAGTTCTCGCTCCCGACGATCGGTTCACGCGGAGGCAATTTAGGAAGAAACGCCGGCACAGGCCCGCTTCTCTATATCTTTGACCTTTCGGTCTCACGTGAGTGGAAATTCAATGACCGCTTCCGTTTGCGGCCGGCGATCGAGTTCGGAAATATCTTCAATATGGCCGTTTTCAGCTACGGCTCGGAATATATTGACTTTGATCAGAATCCGTCAGCAACAGAGCAGGCGACATTCCTCGTCCCGAGCCGCACGTATCGAGCTCGCGATATTCGCTTGACGGTTCGATTCGATTTTTAAAAGCATAGCTGATCTTCTTTTACAGGGGCCGGATTTACCCGGCCCTTTTTTTCATTCTGTGCAAGAACAGAACCCTCCTTTGGGTGCCGCACAAAAAATAGATCATCGAAATTTTCTTGCGCGCATTGCTCTGGGTCTATGTTAGACTTGTAATGTTGAACATCTTTGTGCACCTGCCAGTTCTGTTTCTGAGAGACGCCAAATGACCCAGTACGTTGCAGACCCCGCCACACCTTTTACGGAGACCACGATCGAATCGGTTCTTCTTGACGCCGATCTTTTCGTGAAATACAGTTCGCCGGAGCGTGCGTTCGACCTGCTTCGTGACGCCATTGACCGCAGCCCGCGTTCGATCGGGCTTCGTGAAAAGATGCGTGACATCTGCGTACGGCAAAAGAATCTGAACGAGGCGGCACGCCAATGCCTCGCACTTGTGAGCCTTTATATAGGCCGCGAGGACTTTGATCTGGCGTACGACCGCCTGCAGGAGGCGAAGCTCCTCGATCCGCGGATCTCGGTCGCTCCAGGCCTCGAAGCGATACGTCGGGCACGCCGCCCGGAATTTGCCGCCGCACCGAAGACGTCGCAGGTAGTTCGCACGGATCTCACGTTTGCGGGCAATCTAGCATATGTCTCGATTTTCGATGCCGTTCAGGTCATCGAAAGCTCGAGAATGACCGGTCTTCTCGTCGTAAAGAGCGATCTCCACCTTGCAAATGTGTCGTTCAACGAAGGCCGGATCGTCGATGCCGAATGCAATGGGCATAACGGTGTTGCGGCCTTTCGGATGATCGTCGAGATCGGAAACGGCACGTTCGAATTCTCCACCTCCGACCACGAATTCCCCGTTGTCATCAATGTGCCGAACAACACGAATTTCCTTCTTGACGTCCTTACCGAACTCGACCACGAACGAGCGGAAAAGCACGGCCTGCGCGATGTTTCCGGCGAGCTTCAATAGGTTGACTTTTTCGCCCCAAAACTACAAAATATAGTGCTCACATAGCCACCAGAGCACTATAGGATGTTTAGACTTCAGCGGCTTGAAATAAGCGGTTTCAAATCATTTGCCGACTACACGGAGATAGTCTTCACGGGCAGCGGCATAACTGCCGTCGTCGGGCCGAACGGCTGCGGGAAGTCGAACGTCTCTGACGCGATCTCGTGGGTCCTGGGCGAGCAGCGCGCAAAATCGCTTCGCGGCGGCGAGATGAAGGATGTCGTCTTTGCGGGCACGCGCGACCGAAAGCCCGGCGGAATGGCGGAGGTCGTTCTGCACCTCGTCCGCGACGACTCCGTCGCAATCTCGGACGAGCCCGAACTCGAAGATATTGATGAAGCTCTGACAGGGATCGATGAGGCCGCCGTCGATATGGACCTGATCGAGGGCGTGACCGCGGAAGATGCTGTTGAAGATGCCGTCTCTGAGGAGATCGTTCCGGTTGACGGCGAAGAGCCTGCGGTCGGCGATGTCGAGACCGTCAAGGCCGCACAGGTCGGATCGGCGCAGGTCGTCGAAACACGCGTAAAGACGAAACGCCACTGGCGTCCGCGTTCTTTTGCGCTCGACTTTGCGCCGGGCGAAGCGGTCTCGGTCACGCGCCGTCTCTACCTTTCGGGCGAGAGCGAATACCTGCTGAACGGAAAGGCATGCAGGCTTCGAGATATTTCGGACCTTTTTGCGGGCACGGGACTTTCGGGTTCGCATTACGCGATCATCGAGCAGGGACGCATCGGCCAGATCCTTTCCGCAAAACCGACCGACCGCCGCAACCTGATCGAAGAGGCCGCCGGCATCTCGAAATTCCGCACACGCCAACGTGCTGCAGAAACGCGGCTTGATTCGGCAAAGTCGAACCTTTCGCGTATCACCGACATCGTGAGCGAGGTCGATACGCGTGTCAATTCGCTTCGGCGGCAGGCGGCGAAAACGCGTCGTTTCAAGATCCTGCAAGAGGAATTTCGCGTACTTTTGCGTCAGCTTTATGCGGCAGAAGGCAAGCATTTTACTGAACTTTCGGCGACGCTTGAGGCACAACACGCGCAGGCGGTCGAAGAAGAGAACGCGCTTCGTACGCAATTAACAAAGGGCGAGGAAGGTGCCCGCGAAGCGACGCAGGCCGCACGCCGGGCCGAAGAATCGCTCGCTGAACTTCGCAAGATCCACTCGGACAACGCGCTTTCACGCGACAGGGCCGAACGCGAACACGTCTATAAGAGCGAACAGGTCGTGACCCTGAACGACCGCATCGCGTCGCTTAACGGCGAGATCGAAGCGGGCACGATAAGGCTCGAATCGATCGCGGCAGACTTTGAACGTCTTGCTGCCGAAGATCGCGAACAGCTCGCCCAGCTTGAGGCCGCTGAGGGCGAACTCCGGACGGCGAACGAAGCTCATCGCAGCGTGCTCTCTGCAGTTACGCGTATCGAGGCTGAGATCGAGAGCAGCCGTGCGGAGCTGATACAGCACACATCTGCGGCCGAAAGGTTCGACGAGATCGGCAGACAGCTCGAGATCAATCTTGAAAAGGTCCGGAACCGCCTGACAGGCCTCCAGGCGGAGGCGGGCCGTGCCGATCAGAACCTTAAGGATCACGAAACGAAGGTCGCCGAACTTTCGGCGAATCTGACCGCCGAGAGGGCGAAACTCGAAAGCCTTACGAACGAGAAGAACGATCTTCTCAAGGAGACTGGCGACGCCCGCGAGCATCTGCGCGAGGCTGAATCGTCGCACCGCGGACTCGCGGACGAATTTGCGGCGAAGAAACACCGTCTCGATACGCTAAGCGAGCTTGAGGAAAAGCGTGCGGTCTATGCTCCGCAAGTGCAGAAGCTTTTCGCCGCGTCCGAAGAGATCGGCGTCGAATTCAAGGGCGTGCTTGCCGACCATTTGAAGGTGGATGAAAAGGCCGAGAAGGCGGTCGAAGCACTGTTCGGCAACTTCCTTGAGTCGATCGTTGTTTCGTCCCTCGCGGATGCAAAACGCGTTTCGAGCTGGCTTCGCGACAACAACGCGGGCCGCACGGCGTTGCTCATCAACAGCGGCGACGCTCACGCGACGGTCGATAGCCCGGCACAGAATTCGATCGAATCTTACTTGGGCGTGTCGCCCGAATTTGCCGCAGTCCTTCGTTCAGCGTTCCCGAACGAGATGTCGGCGATCTTGGTCGATGATCTGGCCGGAGCGGCATCTTTTCCGGGCTCGATGGCGGTCAGTTTCGCAGGCGACATCCTCATCGGCGGCCGTGTGCTGATCGGCGGAGGAACGCAGGAAGAAGGTGCGAACCAATCTTTGCTCGCATTCAAACGCGAACTGACGATCCTTGCCACAGAGGTCGCAGAACTTTCCTCGGGCATCGATGCGGCGATTGCTGCCGTCGATACCGCGCGCGAAGACCTCGTGCAACTCGAGGGCAAGACGGTCGATCTGCAGTCGCTGCTCATCAAGGTCGATCGCGGCATCCACGGCCTGGAGATACAACTCCACGCGGCGAAAGAAGAGATCGACCGCGCAACACGCCATAGAAAGGTCGTCGGCGAAGAGAGCGAGCAAGCCACGGCTGAGATCGCCGATCTCGAAGAACGGATCGCAGACGCTGCGGACAACCGCACGTCTGCCGAGAATGCACGCAAAGAGTCGGCTGCTTCGCTCGAGACCGTCGCCGCAACCCTCCTTGCCGAACGCTCGGCGCTTGAAGCGGCGAATCTGGTCCTGAATGAGAAGCGTACGGCCGCAGCGACGTCCGGTGAGCGTCGCCGTTCGGTAAAGGCGGCACTTGGACGGGTCGAGGCACAGCGGACGGATTTTGAATCGCGCGTTACGAATCAAAGGACGGAAGTTCTTGAAGCAGAAGAAAAGCTTCGCACGCTGCACGCTTCCATAACGGAGATCACGGATAAGATCGCTGCCGCTCCCGACGCAGTCGCCGCTGAGACCGCCGACCTGGATGCTGCGATAGACGCACTTGCGCTTGCACGCGCTGATGCCGACAGGTCGAGCGAGGATCTAGCGGAGATAAATCGGCGAACGGCCGATGCGATGAACCATCGTGCGGAGATCGAGGTGCGGCAGGCCGAGGCTGTGACGGAGCTTAAGAATGCGGGCGAAAACTGCCAACAGGAGCTGAACATCGCGCTTCCGGACCTTGTTGCTTCGACCGAGATCGCGGAGGATTTTGTCCTTGAAACGGCCCGCAGTGATGCAGAATCGCTTCGCGAACGCCTTGATGGCTTCGGCGCGTTGAATATGCTCGCTCTCGAAGAACTCGCTGAGGCAGAGGAACGCCAGATCTTTCTTACTACGCAGCGTGACGACATCGTCCAGAGTATTGCCGCGACCGAAGAAGCTCTGAAGGAGATCAAACATCGTTCGCGAGAGCGTTTTCGTCAGGCATTCGAGGCGATCAACGAGAACTTCCAGGAATTCTTCCGCGAGCTTTTCGGCGGCGGTCAGGGACAAATGACGCTGCTCGAATCGGACGATATCCTCGAGGCCGGTATCGAGGTCGTCGCACAGCCGCCGGGCAAACGCCTGCAGAACATCCTGCTGCTTTCAGGCGGTGAAAAGGCGATGACGGCCATCGCTCTCGTGATGGCGATCTTCAAGTATCGCCCGTCGCCGTTCTGCCTGCTTGACGAGGTCGATGCGCCGCTCGACGAGGCCAATGTCGGCAGATTCGTGAATAAGATCGCCGATATGGCAGAGAAGACACAGTTCATCGTCATCACGCATAATAAACGCACGATGGAGGCGGCGCGTGCCCTTTACGGCGTTACGATGCAGGAACCGGGCGTTTCGAAGATCGTCTCGGTCAAGTTCGAGTAGCCGATCCCGCGACCCGTTGCCAACCGAACCGCAGATAATGCGCATCAAACTCAATCGATGAGGCTCAAAACCGGCATTTTTCTGATACTGCTGACCATCGTCGCCGCGGCTCCCGCGTTCGGACAAAGAAAGCGATCAAGGACAAAGCGGCCCGTGAAGAAACCGCCCACGGCAGTGGTCGCGGCACCGAAATCGACGCCTGAACCCTCGGCCGATCCGCCGAAGCTAAATAGCCGTCCCGCATCTGAATCTGATAAAGAGGGTTCCGCTCACAACGCGACGGCCGCTACCCATATCTACGTATTTGAGCGTCCGGGATTTACGTATCCGCGAATTGAGATCCGGCATGATGACGCCGGCAAGGGTGTGATAATTTTCGAAAAGATCGATCTCGACGAGCCGATGGACGATCCCATCGAGTTGTCCGACGCAACCGTAAACACACTAAATGCGGCATTTACCCGGCTTGATTTCGTTAACTCGACAGAAGACTACGATGCAAAAAAGGTGAACGTCGCCACCGGAACGATCTCTATCACGCTCAAGCAGAACGGTCGTTCGCGGACCGCAACATTCCGTTGGTCGGACAATCCCGACGCAAAACTCCTGATGGACGAATACCGGCGGATCTCGAACGAAGCTATCTGGAAATTCGAGATGCAGGTCGCGCGTGAGAACCAGCCGCTCGAAACGCCGCGTTTGATGGCGCGTCTTTCATCGCTCTATGAAAGCAACGAACTGCCCGATCCGCCGCATTTGCTGCCGCTTCTTAAACAGCTTGCCAATGACGAGATCCTTCCGCTGATCGCCCGTAACGATGCAGAGCGGGTTGCCAAAGCGATCGAAAAGGCCGAGGCAAAACGGATCAAAAAAGAAGAGAAAGGAAAGAACTAGCAGTCGCAGCTAAAACTCGATCCATTCGGTCGGCGTCTGCGGCTGCGAGACGCTGATCTTTGTCTCAACGCGAAAGAGAGGTGCACGCATCGCGAGCGCCGTCTCGGCGGAAAGACGCGCCAAGTGGGGTTCGTTCGCACGCTGCGAAAGATGTGCAAGCACGATGTTGCGTGCTCGGCCGTCAAAATCGCGATTAAGCCACTCGGCAAGATCGTCGTTAGAGAGATGGCCCGTCCGGGACATGATCCGCTGCTTCAGATCCCAGGAATAAACATGGCAGGTACGCAGCATATCGCGATCGTGATTTGATTCGACGACGATCGCGTCGCAATCGCGAAGCTTCTCTCGGATCAGGTCATTGATATGGCCGAAGTCCATCAAGGTCGCGACCTTAACGCCGTCACAAACGGCCGAAAATCCAAAATTATCTACCGCATCATGAGGAACGCTGAATGGTTCGAAATCAATGTCGCCGATACGGAAAAATCGGTTCGAATTGATCTCTACAGTACGGCCCTCGAGTGCGTTCTTGCGCTTTGAACCTTCGCTTTCACCATTTTCGCGGCCCGCACGCGTTCGGTAATACGACTCTTCGGTTTCCCCGGAAATATAGACGGGACACTTGATCGAACGGAGCAGAACACGCAGTCCTGCGACGTGGTCGCTGTGTTCGTGGGTTACGAGAACGGCATCGATGTCTTCAGCCGCAACGCCCATCTCGTTCATACGTCGAACGATCTCGCGGGCGCTCATCCCTGCATCGACGAGCACACGTGTCTTGCCGCTTGATATGAGCACCGCATTTCCGGTCGAGCCGCTGCCGAGAACCGTGAATTTCATTCTTCCGTCTTTTGGTATCTGCCTCTAAGAGCCTTCGCGACCGCACGCGTTGTTATGCTGTGGGGAACGTGCCGCCCAAGAAGAGCTCCGATGAGGTTCGTCATTCCCGAGACAGCGACCGTCTTGCCGGCCTTGAGGGCCTTCAGGGCGGTTTCGACCACCTGTTCGCTTGTCTGCTGGCCTTTCACTTTGATCGGCCGTTCGATCTCAGAAGCTGCAAAGAAGTTCGTCTCTGTCGAACCCGGACAAAGCGTGAGCACGCGTATGCCGAAGCTGCGATTCTCCTCGGCGATCGCTTCCGAAAACGACGAAACGAAGGCTTTTGTCGCCGCATAGGTCGCCATAAAAGGGATCGGCTGAAATGCGGCTGCGCTCGAAACGTTAATTATCGTGCCGTGTTTTCTTTCGCGCATCGGGCCGAGATACTTGTGTGTTAGAGCGACAAGCGAGCGTATGTTCAGATCGATCATCGCTAGCTCGCGGCCTTCATCAAGCGTCGCAAAATCGCCTGCTGACCCAATGCCCGCATTGTTAATTAGCCAATCGACCTCAAAATCGTGCCGCTCGGTCTCAAGAAGGATCTTGCTTGCTGCTTCCTCGTCGGCAAGATCGGCGACGATGTAGTGTGCCATTATCTTGTGCTTGAGCATCAATTCGTCGCAAAGTTCGTGAAGATTTTGCTCACGGCGTGCGACAAGCACGAGATCGTGGCCGTCGGAAGCCAATTGCCGAGCAAAAGCCTCACCTATCCCACTCGAAGCCCCTGTTATGAGAGTTACTTTCATCTGACGTACGCGGCCACGAATAATAGATCGAGCCCGCCAAGGCGGCAAGGATCACGATCGTTCCAAAAAAGCGAATGACGCCGGCGACCTTATCAGTCGAATTTAACAGACCGAGCGTGTCAAGCAAATAGTTCCAATCGTGAAAGCTACCTTCGCTGCCTGTCAGCCCGCTTGTCAGCACTAACTGCATCTTGACGGCGTCTCCGGCATAGACCCACACGTTCAATAGGCTCTGCCCTACCCAAAAGAGCACCATCGACGCTGAGTAAAGGCTGCCCTGATAAGCAAAATAGCCGACGAATATCCCGGGAAGGATCACTTGAAAGAGCGAACCGCCCGCGATACCCATAAACTCGCCGAGGATGCGAAAGATCAAATGCCCTGTTTCGTGGATCGGCAGATCGACGATGTCCAGTAGGCTTCCCTGGATCGGATCGTACGCGATCGAAAGGAAATAGAGCCCGGCAAGGCCCGCGAAAATGAGTTTTGGATAACTCGGCTTCATTGAATTCTAAGGCTCGTTATCAAGTCCGCGCTTCAGGTCGCGAAATCTTTCACGCGAGACCGCATAGAAGACCGCCTCTTGGCCATAATGTTCCTCGGTCCGTTCGTACTGCATTCCGCATTTTTCCATTATCCGCCGCGAACCTTTGTTGTCCGGATGAGCGACGGCGACGATGCGTTCGAGGCCATGATGCTCAAACCCATGGTCGAGCCATGCGAACGCACATTCAAAGCCGATGCCCTGGCCCCAATATTTTTCAATGATCGAATACCCGACCTCGACCTCGCCCGTGTCCTCGAGCGGTTGAATTCCAGCTGTGCCGATCATCTCGCCGGTCTCTTTCAACATCATGCCGCAGACACCGAAATCGAACTTGTGCCAGCACTCGATGTAGAACGCCATTCGCTTGCGAAGAGCTTCAGGATTCTGCCATCGTGAGCCGCCCATATATCTTGAGACGGCCTCGGCCGTTCGCATCTCGATCAGCCAAGGAAGATCATCCATCGTGAATGGACGCATCAGGAGCCGCGGTGTTTCGAGTATGGTCGTCATAGCATCTCGTACTGTCCAAGGGTCAGGGAGCTAGCCGAGAGATCTGCCAATTTCCCCGGCCATCCGGCGAGTAAACGATCCGGTCGTGAAGGCGGCTCTTGCGGCCCTGCCAAAATTCAAAGCGATCGGGCATCATTGTCAGGCCGCCCCAAAAATCGGGCAGCGGCACGTTTTCGCCGAATTCCTCTTTATAGAACTCGACACGTTCTTCGAGCGCTTTGCGTGAGGCGATCTCGGAGCTTTGGTCCGACGCCCAAGCGCCGATGCGGCTCTCTATCGGACGCGAGAGAAAATACTCTTCAGACAGTTCACGCGGTGCTTTCTCTACGCGTCCCGAGATCGAGACCTGACGTTCGAGGTCGGGCCAAAAGAAATGGAACTCTGCAAAAGGATGGCGATCGAGGTCGCGGCCTTTCCTGCTTCCGTAATTCGTAAAGAAAGTGAATCCTTTTGCGTCGAAATATTTGAGCAGTACGACGCGAGCAGAAGGCCGTCCGTCATCCCCGACGGTCGAAACGGTCATTGCGTTAGCGTCCTTAATTCCGGCATTCATCGCCGCGTCGAGCCAAAGACGAAACTGTTCGACCGGATCCGCATTGACATCCGTTTCGCTCAGGCCGTCGCGGTCAAAATCATGACGAAGGGCAGCAAGCTCAGTGTTGTCGATCATTTAAAGAGGATTCACGATAAACCCGTCGCGAAGTTTCGGTTCAAACCATGTGGACTTTGGCGGCATGATCTCGTCCGCATCGGAAACGGCCAATAGGTCATCCATTGTCGTCGCAAAGAGCGAAAATGCGACCGCGGCCTCGCCGCTGTCAACCAACCTCTCAAGCTCCTTGATGCCTCGTTGGCCTCCGACGAATTGGATCCGCTTATCAGTTCGTGGATCATTTATGCCAAGGATCGGAGCGAGTATCTCATTCTGAAGGATGCTCACGTCGAGCCGGTCGACCGGATCGTTCGGTTCCGCGGCACCGCTCCTACGTGTAAGCTTATACCATTTTCCGCCGGTGTACATCGCGATCCCGCCGTGCCGAGCGGGTGTTGTTTCCGTTGTTTCTTGAACGTCAAAATTCTCGGCCAGCTTTGCGATAAGTTCGGATCCCGTTAGGCCGTTAAGATCTTCGACGGCGCGATTGTACGCAAGTATCGTTAGGTCCTCGGCCGGAAAAAGACCGGCCAGAACGTGATCGAACTGCCCATCTTTTGCGTTCGGATCTTCGGCCCGCAGGATATCACGCGCTTTCAGCGCGCTTTCAAGTCTGTGATGGCCGTCGGCGATGTAGATCGTCGGCACCTCCTCGAAGGCCTTGATCCAGTCATCAGTGTTTGTGCATTTCCAGATCGTGTGCGTAACGCCGGTATCACATCCGAGGTCATAGATCGGTTGCGACAGGATCGCCTCTCGCAGCAATTCCCCGATCTTTGCGGTGCCGCGGAAAGCGAGAAATATCAAACCCGTCTGGGCACCCAGATGAACAATGTGTTGTGTGCGGTCAGCGACCTTATCCGGCTGTGTCTTCTCATGCCGCTTGATCTTCCCCGCTTCGTATTCGTCGAGCGAGCAGCCCGCGATAACGCCGCTCTGAGAACGGCCGTTGCCCGAAAGACGATAGACATAGAATGCGGGTTCGGGGTCGCGGATCAATATACCGTCGCGTATCAAGCGATCGAGATTATCTTTTGCACGGCCTAGGATCTCGTCGCGGGTCGGCTCTGCATCGTCGGGAAAGTCATTCTCCGACCGCGTTACCCGCAAAAAACTGTTCGGGTTCACGGTTATGATCTCGTGAACCTCCGCGCCGTAAAAGACGTCGAAGGGCAGGCACGTAACCTCGCCTTCGCGTCCCGCTGCGGGCCTGTATGGTGTTAAGGGTTTGATCTCTGACACAAAGAATTTCTTAAAGAAGTTTTTTTACGGATGCACGTTCGAGTTGCTCAGCTGATCAAAGATCTTGTCCTGATCGTCAACATCCTTGATGATGTCCTGAGCACTCGCGGCTATGTCGAGCTTCCAGACGCCGTCTTCACGAACGAAATGGATCGTTTCCCAAGAGCCGAACGAATCTTGCAATTCGATCGTTGCCTTGTCGCCGTCGATCTTTTCGTTGCGATACTTTACGGTCGTTTGGCCGTCTGCCACCAGCGAACCGCGTTTGATGATCTCGTCAACGGTCGTATTTTGCGCTTTTGCCTCCTGCTCGTGCATTTTGATGGTCGCGGCAGAAAGCAGTATTTTTGCTGAGGTATAATCTTTCTTCTTAAGAGCTTTGACGTAGGTCTCAAAGGTCTCAACGGGCGAAGCGGCCGGCTTTGACGAGCCGCACGCAAGCAGCATTACGGGCAAAATCGCCGCAAACAGGATCTTAATAGCAAATGTAAAACGTTTTGAAGCCATTTTAGAAGGTCAAAACTCAAGATTATACCGAAAATATGGGAGAGTCGCATTCGCAATGGAAAGACGTGTACTGAAAGAAGATGAGCTGGCTGCTGAGCTTGGCTCTCTGACCGGCTGGTCGGTCGATGGAAAGGAGCTCGTCAGGCACTATAAGTTCGACAATTTCACCGCTGCCTTGGCCTTCGTAAATAAGGTCGCCGAGATCGCCGAGACCGCCGATCACCATCCGGACATCAAGTTCGGTTGGGGTTTTGCCGAAATTCGCCTTACAACGCACGACCGAGGCGGCATAACCGACGTGGATATTGCAGCCGCAAAGGCGATCGACGAGCTTTAATCTACTTTACCTCGCACGGCCGTGCTATCTCGTGCTCGATCGTGAAGGTCGAGGCACCGTATGATCTCAGCATCGGGTCATAAGGTTGGGTGATCTCAGCCGTACCGAAGTAACAACCGCCGTCGCGGTCGTAGATAAAAACGGCATTCATCTTCCGCTTTTCCATCACGCGCATCGGCTGATCGCTGAATTCGAGCCAATCATCCGCCGCAAAATAGAGCCGGCTTGGAACGATGCCCGAATCACGAAGCGTAGCGGTCAGGCGGGCCCGAATTCCGGCATCATCGAACGTTCCCTCTTTCGGGAGCAGGTCTGCCGCATTGCCCCGGATAACGTCCTTTTTATATTCGCCGAACATCTTCTCGTACAGCGGATTGCCTTTCGAGCGGTCGGTCACGATCGTGATCCGCGCAAGGTCGTCGGTCGAAGAGCGCGGAAATCCGAACATACTTGTGAGGCTGAGATTATTGGCGGCGATCTTCTTTTCGGGATCGGCAACGCTGCGCAGAAAGATCGGCAGTGAATTGTTCCTTCCCCAGACACCGCTCGTGAGCGCGACCTTGATCTCTTTCTTTGTCAGCTCGGGCTCTGTGAATGAGAGAATGTAGTGCATTGCCGTGCCCATGATGCCGGGCTTTCCGATCTCCAGGGCGAGCAGATATCGGTCGCCTCCTTCACCATGCGTGCGGAAAACATATTTGCCCAATTCATCCTTGAAACGAATATAGAGCCAGAGCGGATCGCCGTCCGCTGCAGTCTTAACAGCGATCGGCTGTGCTTGGGCGAATGAGGCAACATCCTTCTTCGCAAGCACCATCGTTACGTCAACGTTGGTCTTCGGGCGAAAAACGGGTTTCTGCGGAGCGTTGGGGTCTTGCGAAGTTTGCTGCATCCGCTCGCGGGCTCGTTGCGCCTGTGGAAACTGGGCATTGACCGCAGGCACATAACCTGCCGCAAAAACACTCGCAAGGAAGATGGTTCTTACAAAGAAACTCATACGGGACAAGTGATTATGATGCCGAGTCCGCCCGGCGCGCTGGCTGCAAAATCAAGCATCGCTGCTAAATTCTATCAACAATGCTGTTCAGCGTCGCCGAAGGCCGCATAGCCGCGTAAGCTTTCGCCGGATCCGTATGGTAATAACCGCCGACATCCTGGGGCGTTCCTTGAGCAGCAATAAGTTCTTCGCTGATCTTCGCTTCGTTCTCTTTCATTGCCTTGGCAACCGGGGCGAAGATCTCCGTGATCGCAGCGTCCGACGTTTGGAACGCGAGGCTTTCCGCCCAATACATCGCTAAATAGAAATGAGAGCCGCGGTTGTCGATCCCGCCGACCTTCCTTGCCGGTGACTTATCGTTCGCAAGGAACTTTGCATTTGCTTCGTCCAGCGCATCGGCAAGTATCTGGGCCTTCGGATTGTTCTGAGTTTGTGCCAGATGCTCAAAGCTCGCCTGCAACGCTAAGAACTCGCCTAGCGAATCCCAGCGCAAATAGCCTTCGTGCAGGAACTGTTCAATGTGTTTCGGTGCGCTGCCGCCCGCACCGGTCTCGAACAGGCCGCCGCCGTTCATGAGCGGAACGATCGAGAGCATTTTGGCGGACGTGCCGAGCTCAAGGATCGGGAAAAGGTCGGTCAGATAATCGCGCAGAACATTGCCCGAAACCGAGATGGTGTCCTCGCCCTCGCGTGCGCGTTTCAGGGTCTCGGCCATCGCGTCTTTCACATCCATTATTCTGATGTCGAGCCCGGTAAGATCGTGGTCTTTCAGGTACGTTTCGACCTTGGAGATGATCTGCCGATCGTGAGCTCGCCCACTATCCAGCCAGAAAATGGCCGGCGTGTTCGAAAGCCTTGCGCGATTGACCGCGAGCTTTACCCAATCCCGGATCGGCGCGTCCTTGGTCTGGCACATTCGGAAAATGTCGCCGTCACTTACCTGCTGCTCGAGGAGGACGTTTCCTTTTTCGTCCTCGACCTTGACCGTTCCTTCGCCGGATATCTGGAATGTCTTGTCATGCGAGCCGTATTCTTCCGCCTTTTGGGCCATCAACCCGACATTCGGAACAGAACCGAAAGTTCGCGGATCGATCGCTCCGTTCTGCTTCATATCCTGAATGATCGAATCGTAGAAGCCCGCATATGTGCGGTCGGGAATGATGCAGACCGTGTCCTCTTCGGCCCCGTCCTTGTTCCACATCTTTCCGCCGCCGCGGACAAGTGCAGCCATCGACGCATCTACGATGACGTCGGAAGATACATGAAAATTCGTGATGCCCTTGTCGGAATTCACCATTGCGATCCGCGGCCCGTTCTCGATCGTTTCGGCGATGTCTGCCTTTATTTCCACTTCTTTCGGGTGGCCCGCGATCTTTTCGAAAAGCGTCGCAAGCCCGAAGTTCGGGTTAATATCGAGTTGGCTGAACGTATCGGCATACTTCTCGAAAACATCATTGAAATAAGTCTCGACGATCGCTCCGAAAATGATCGGATCAGAGACCTTCATCATCGTGGCTTTCAGATGTGCCGAAAGCAGGACGTCCTTGTCTCTTGCTTCGTTTATCGCCTGTTCGACGAAGGCCTTAAGAGAATCGAGATGCATCACTGACGAATCGATGATCTCGCCGGCGAGCAGAGCCGAATGATCCTTCAAGACCTTTTTCGAGCCGTCATCCCCATAGAAAACGATCTGGAATGTGCCGTCAGATGCCGCGGCCGTCGATGTCTCGGTGCCGTAAAAATCTCCGTCGCTCATATGCGTGACCGACGTTTTGGAATCGTGCGCCCATATGCCCATACGGTGCGGGTTCGCCTTTGCGTATTCCTTCACGGCCTTCGGTGCGCGCCGGTCGGAATTACCTTCCCGCAAGACCGGATTGACGGCACTTCCGAGAACCTTCGCATACCTTTTGTTGATCGCCTTTTCTTCGTCCGTTCTAGGTTCGGCCGGGTAATTCGGCACGGCGAAACCCTGCTGTTGCAATTCGGCGATCGCCGCCTCAAGTTGGGGAACCGAAGCCGATACGTTGGGGAGCTTGATGATGTTGGCATCGGGCCTTTTCGCCAACTCGCCGAGGGCGGCCAGCGCATCGGCGGTCTTCTGCCCTTCTTCCAGATCGTCCGAAAAGGCCGCTAAAATTCTGCCCGCAAGCGAGATATCCGGCACTTCGATCTCGATGTCGGCAGCTTTTGTAAAGGCTTGTATGATCGGTAAAAAAGAATGCGTCGCCAACATCGGCGCTTCGTCCGTCAAGGTGTAATAGATCTTTGATTTCTCTGTCATTTCCAACCGCTCGCGACAATTTTGTAGAAGATCGCGTCGAGGTCTGCAAAAGCCTCGACATCGAGTATTCAACGCTATTTTAGGTCGCAACGAGTCAAAAGGTAAATTTAGCAGAGTCGAAAACTTACGGACCGGGGCATCCGACACGATAAATTCTGCTAATCTGGTGAAATGGATCATATGATCGGATGGCTGATGCGGAGTTCGCGGCAGAATCTCCGCAGTCTAGCCGCGACCGAAACCGAGGAGGGGAGAAGAAATGAAAAAGTTCGCATCGTTGTTTGTCTTTGTATTTCTCATTGTTTGCGTTCCGAACGCACCGGCCCAGAAACTCACGGTTCTTTACACGAATGACCTCCATTCGCACTTAGAACCCCTGATCGTTCCGTGGGTGAGTACGACGCGAAAGGTCGGCGGTTTTGCGAATATAGCGACACTCGTAAAGCAGGAAAAGGCGGCGAACCCGAACACAGTTTACTTTGACGCGGGCGACTTTTTTGCCGGGCCGTATATGAGTTCGCTCACTAAAGGCGAGGCGATCATCGACGCGGCGAATTATCTCGGGCTTGATGCCGCGTGCGTCGGTAATCACGAATACGATTACGGCTGGGAGAATGCGTACAAGCAGTTCCAGCTTGCAAAATTCCCGCTTCTGAACGGCAACATCGTCGTCAAAGGCACGAATAAGCTCCATTGGCCGCACCCATACATCATCAAGGAAGTGAACGGCATTCGGCTCGGTATCATCGGCCTGCACGAGAAGTTCGCGTTCGAAGATACGGTCGCGCCCGTAATGGTAAAGGGCGTCGAGGTCCGCGATGAGAAAGTATATTTGCGGAAGTACATCAAAGAGCTGCAGCCGAAGACCGACCTCATCATTCTGCTTATTCACATCGGGATTCCCGGCACGCAATCGACCGGCGGCGAGGCGGACGTTATCCGCAACCATCAGCACGACATCGATCTTGCGAAAGCCGTTCCCGGCGTCGATCTGATGATCACAGGCCATCCGCACAGCGGCACGCCGAAGCCGATCGTCGCGAACGGCACGATCATCGTCTCGACCGATGCATACACGATCGAACTCGGCAAACTCGAGATCACCTACGACAAGAAACTAGACAAGATCGTCGATTACAAGAACCACTACAACTATCTGTACGATGACGAGGTCGAGGACGACCCGGCGATGGTCGCCGTCATCAATAAGTGGAAGAACAAGCTGAAGGCCATCACGGACGAGAAAGTGACGACCGTCACGGGGCCTATCACGCGTTCGTATGGCGAAAGTTCTCCGATGGGGAATATGACTGCGGACGCTATGCTCGCCGCATATCCCGAATACGACTTCGCCGTGACCAACAGCGGCGGATTGCGCGAGGATATCGATCCCGGCGATGTCACCGTCGGCAAGCTGATCTCGGTATTTCCTTTCCCGAACACGATCGTCCAGCTCGAAATAAAAGGCCGCTACCTTCGAGAAGCCTTTGAGCACGGTGCGGGTTTGACCAACGGCATTCTACAGGTATCAAAAGGCGTCGAGATCGCATATTCTGATAACAAACCGGTCGGCCGACGGATAGTGGATTGCACGATCAAAGGCGAACCGATCGACGACAATAAGACGTATAAAGTGTTGACATCCAACTACTTAGCGGATGGCGGCGATGGTTTTTTTGCATTTGGCAAAGCGGACTCATATAAGGCCACCGGCGTCGATATACTCGATGCTATGGTCAAGTATCTAAAGACATTCAAGACCTACACGCCGAATGTCGAGGAGCGCGTGGTCAAGGTCCGAACGATGATGCCGCAGTGAACAGCCTCAGTGAAAAAGTGCCGAATACTGAACTAGAGGAAGTTTGTCCAAAAGGCGTGGACAAATGTCCGCATACGCGGTATTGTTGTAACTGATGACGATCGAGGAGAAATTGAACAAAGAGATCGCGGTCATCTTCGCGGGACGCGATTCTAAGACGCAGAGACGCAAGGCGCCGACATATCACGAATTCCTCTCGGACAAGATGATGATGATCTCCGTTATCCGGGCCGGGGTTCCGTATTCGCTGTTTGCTTTGATAAAAGGCGTAACGCCGCTCAAAGACAGCGACTGGGCGATGCTGCTCGATGTTTCGGCAAAATCCTTGAGCCGTTACAAAACCTCATTGAAGCCTTTCAAGCCATTGCAGTCGGAAAAGATAATCGAGATGGCCGAGGTTACCAAAGCCGGCGTCGAAACTTTTGGCTCGGTAGAAAAATTTCGTCTATGGCTAGATACGTCGAACTTTGCTTTGGGCAGTGTGAAGCCATTTGACCTGCTTAGGGATTCTTACGGAAAGGAAATGGTCCTTGCTGAACTCGTGCGCATCGACCATGGTATTTTCGCCTGATGGAGGCGTTTCGGCTTGTTCGTAAGAAATATGCGATGCCGTTGTCCGGCAAAGGTGCGGCGCTCAAAGGCGGTCGTTGGAATTTTGCAGGCTCTGAACTTTTGTACCTTGCCTCTAACCGATCCCTGGCGATGGCCGAGGTGGCAGTTCACCTAACGCTTGCTACGATCCCGACGGATCTCGTCATGATGACGATCTCGATCCCGGGGAATGTCTCCATTGAGGTGATCAATGCCTCGGAACTGCCGACGGGCTGGAACTCATTTCCATACGTCGAGGCGACTCGCGCGATCGGCGATGCTTTCCTTCTGAATGGCCGAGCGTGTATTCTCAAAGTTCCATCTGCAGTTACGAAAGGTGACTATAACCTTTTAGCGAACCCGCATCACAACGAGTTCAAGGGGCTTAAGGTTTTGAGTATGGAAGCCTTTCCTTTTGATGGACGTATTTTTAAGTAAAAAGGTTTTTTCGCAGTATGGCAAAAAAGGTCAAAAACCCGCACGTCTCGATCATAATGGGCAGCAAGAGCGACTGGCCGACGATGGAGCAGGCTGCGCTTGTGCTCGAGGAATTCGGCGTGCCGTTCGAGAGCAAGATAGTTTCGGCTCATCGCACGCCCGACCTGCTTTTCGAGTTCGCAAAGTCGGCGGAATCACGCGGCATCGAGGTTATCATCGCGGGTGCGGGCGGAGCGGCACATTTGCCGGGAATGTGTGCCTCGCAGACGGTGCTGCCGGTGCTTGGCGTGCCTGTCGAATCAAAAGCGTTGAAGGGAATGGATTCGCTCCTCTCGATCGTGCAGATGCCCGCAGGGGTTCCTGTCGGCACGCTCGCTATCGGGCAGTCGGGCGCAAAGAATGCCGCGCTGCTCGCCGTCGCCATCCTCGCGAACTCACGCCCTGAGCTTCGCAAAAAACTTCATAAATTCCGGTCGAGACAAACTAAGACCGTACTAAAAACAGATCTCAACTAGCGGCATTAGACCCGAAGTCGTTACGTCTGCTGCGTCGAAACGACTACGGCGAATTGTGTAGCTTTGCTCGGCCTTTCAGGCGATTGGAAAACCGCAGGAGAAGGCCTTGACAAGTGTGATACACTCATAGATAGGCATCGAAACAGATGTTGTGATTTGCTCTTTGAATTTGTTTTTATTTTTCTTTCCAAATTGCCGCTAACTGATGACATCACTAGACTTATTTGTCCCACAAGGGGCGTGGGACAACGTGGGACAACGTGGGACACTAATATGCGTCCATTTTTGTTTAGATTGGCTCCTTATGCGGTTCTCAACCAGAAATGCGTAGGATTCACCGAGAATATGCCATCTGCATAGCTAAAATTTCAGCTTAATGGCGCCTGTGCTAATCTAGGGGTTCTTTTCGACGTGACAAATGTGATCCTTCCAAATTCGACGATCGGCATCTTCGGGAGCGGACAGCTCGGACGGATGACGGCGATCGAGGCCCGCAAGATGGGCTATCGTGTGCACACGTTCTCGCCGGGACGCGACACGCCAACGGGACAGGTCGCGGATGTCGAAACTGCGGCTCCGTACGACGATCTTTTCGAGGTGCGCACGTTCGCTCAAAGCGTGGACGTCGTCACTTTCGAGTTCGAGAACGTCCCGTCGGCGACGATCGAAGCCGCGGCCGAGTTCGTGCCCGTTCATCCGCGTGGCGAGATCCTTCATACGACGCAGAACCGCCTTCGGGAAAAGACGTTCCTTTCCTCGAACGGATTCCCGATCGCGGGATTTCGGTGCGTCCGCACGATCGAAGATCTTTTCAAGGGCGTCGAGGAACTTGGCCTGCCTGCGGTACTTAAGACGGCGGGTTTCGGCTATGACGGCAAAGGCCAGGCGAAGATCGACGCCCACAGCGAGATCGAGGCCGCATTTGATGCCTTGAACGGGCAGGAAGCTGTACTCGAGCAGTTCGTCGCATTTGAGAAGGAAGTTTCCGTCGTTTGTGCCCGTGGGCAAGAAGGTGAATTCGCTCACTACGGCGTCATCGAGAACGATCACGCAGATCACATTCTTGATGTTTCCTTCGCTCCGGCCGATATTACCGCCGCGACAGCGAAGCAAGCTGTCGAGATCGCCGGCTCGATCGGCGAGGCTTTCGACTATGTCGGCACGTTCTGCGTGGAATTTTTCCTCGAAAGCAGCGGCGAACTGCGCGTGAACGAGATCGCACCGAGGCCGCACAATTCGGGGCATCTTACGTTCGATGCCTGTGTAGCGTCGCAATTCGAGCAGCAAGTGCGGGCGGTCTGCGGCCTGCCGCTCGGTTCGACCGAATATTATCGGCCTGCGGCGATGGCAAACCTGCTCGGCGAAGTTTGGGCGAACGGCGAGCCGAATTGGCAGGCGGCCCTGAAAGATCCGGCCGTCAAACTTCACCTTTATGGAAAAAGCGATCCGCGTCCGGGCCGGAAAATGGGACACCTGACTGCCGTCGCGGACTCACCCCGGAGAGCCGTCGAGATCGTACGGGCCGCCCGCGAACGTCTGTTGGATTCCTAGAAATCTCACCTTTGCTTTTGGAGTTTTCCTACACGAAAAGGCTAGACTGTCCTGTTATGGCTGAAACGCTATTTGTTTCGCAAACGGCCGACCGCGCCGCCGCATACAGCGAGATCGCGCCTCAGATCGCAGCGTTGATCAATAGTGAACGCGATGTTACGGCGAATTTGGCCAATATCGCAGCGGCGATCAAGCAGACTTTCGGCTTCTTTTGGGTCGGATTCTACATCGCGAAGGGCGGCGAGCTTGTTGTTGGGCCGTTTCAGGGGCCGATCGCGTGTTCGCGCATCGCGTTTGGAAAAGGCGTTTGCGGCACGGCTTTTTCAACCGGTGAAACGCAGATAGTTCCGGATGTCGATAAATTTCCGGGCCACATCGCCTGCGCGAGCGAGTCGCGATCGGAGATCGTGGTACCGATCTTCTCATCGAGGGATGAAGTTTGGGGCGTGTTGGACGTTGATAGCGATAGGCTTGACGACTTTGATGAGACCGATGCCGTCGGCCTGCGGTCGATCGTGAGGATTTTAGAGAAAAAACTTTCGGAGGAACCTGTTTGACACCTGTAGAACATCCATATTGGGTTTGGGGTCTCTTTTTCGGCATCGTCTTTGTCGCACTTTTCGTCGATATCGTCATCGTCAATAGAAAGCCGCATGCACCGACGAAAAAAGAGACCGTTGTTTGGAGCATTATTTGGGTCTCGCTCGCCCTTGCTTTCAACGCGTTCATCTACTGGCAGGTCGGGAATCATACCGGTGATTGGACCCTCGCGTTCACACAGGCAAAGCTCTTTCTCACAGGCTATCTGATCGAATTATCTCTATCGGTCGATAATCTTTTTGTATTCCTGCTTATATTCACTTTCTTCAAGGTGCCGAAGAAGTTTCAGCATCGCGTGCTTTTTTGGGGCATCATGGGCGCGCTCGTGCTCAGAATGATGATGATCTTCGCCGGCGCCGAACTCGTTGAGCGTTTTCATTGGATCATTTACATTTTTGGCGTCTTTCTCGTCTATACCGGCATCAGTATGTTCAAGACGTCGGATGATAATTTCGAACCGCACGAAAGTGCGATCGTAAAATTTGCGACGAAATACATCCGCATCTCGAAGCATTACGACGGCGATAAATTCTTCGTCATCCAAGATGGGGCCCGAGTTGGGACGCTGCTTCTCCTGGTGCTCATAACTGTTGAGTTTACAGACCTTGTCTTTGCTGTGGATTCGATCCCAGCGATCTTCGGTATTACGACCGACAAATTTCTTGTATATACGTCGAACATTTTTGCGATACTAGGATTGAGGACGTTCTACTTCCTGCTTGCTGGACTTGCGGAGCGCTTTCACCTGTTAAAGTACGGCCTTGCGGTCGTTCTGACCTTTATCGGCATAAAGATGCTCTTGCCACTTTTTGCCCAAGGGCTGATAATGTTCTACGGCGCCGACGGCGGTCCGGAACCCCTGCGTAATTTCGTCGCGGGCAAATATGACAGCCAGGTCGTCGATATCTCACTCATTGTCGTGATCGCAACGATAGCGGCGTCCGTTGTCCTTTCATTGATCTTCCCGCCTCGCCACGGCAGTAAACCGGCAGATGGAGAATAACAAGTACCGAAAATTCTACGTCGAATGGTGGAACATAAGGCGGAGCACCATCTACGGCGCAACGGCGGTAATCTTGCTCGCCGCGACGCTGGTCTTTGGCGGCTGGTGGGCATCGAAGAATAATTGGTTCGCGGCCGGAGAGGCCGAGACCTATCCGATGGATTCGGCAAAGATCATTTCGTTTGAAGGCGAGGTCCGCATTACCCGTGCTGCGACGCGGGAAACGATCCTCGTTACCAAACAAACATATGTCGCGGCCGGCGATACCGTTCAAACACAGGCAGACGGACGCGCGATCATTCAAATGATCGACGGCTCTGTTTATTCCGTTCGCCCGAACAGTACAGTGGTCGTTCGAGATACAACCTCTCTTTTTGGCGGCAAGAATGTTCGTGTTCGTCTTAACGATGGACAATTGAACGTCCGCACGGACGAACAACCCGATAACGTAAAGAATATCGTCGAAGTCGCTGAATCGGAGAACCAACTTGGTCCGCAGACGGATGCGAGTTTTGATACGGACGGCGAGAACGGCGGTGAGATCCGCGTGAGTCGCGGTGGAGTTGAAACCACCCTCGGAGGCGAAAAATCCAAGATCGGGCCCGATCAATACGCGGCTGTCAATAACGGCCAGCTTTCCGCACGTGAAAAGATACTTGCACCGCCTGTACCTGTGGCGCCCGGGAATTCGTCCCAGCTTATAGATGCGGGCGGCGGCGTGAGTGTTGGATTTAACTGGCAGCCGCCTGACCAGCCGATCCAAAGCTACTATCTGCAGGTTGCAAAATCCCCTTGGTTCTCGCCGGATGCGATCCTCGTCGATCGTACCGGTTTGGGCTCGAATGACTTTCATCTAACAGGCTTGACCCCGGGAACATATTACTGGCGGGTTCGAGCGTTATCGCGTTCGGGACAAACTACAAATTGGAACGACGCATGGAAGTTTACGGTCGTAAGACGCGAGAGCAACATTCGCATCGAACTTACCGATCTTAAGGTCGAGAGCGTTGGCGGCGGTATCTTTATAATCACCGGCAAGACCCAGCCCGGAATGGCCGTGCGCTCGCAGGGACGCGACACGTTCGCGGTTTCGGACGGCAGCTTTAGGCTGCAGGTTTCGTCGCAGTCGGCCGAAACATCTATCGAGATCGGCGATGACCGGGGCAATCGTGCGGGCTTTGTCGTTTCGCTCCGGACCGGCCGCCTTCTGAAGCGTTACTAGACGAATGGCCGAGCATGGACAAACGCACGATCACGGGCATTCGACCCGATCTGCCTCAAGCATACGCAAACTAAAGATCGCCTTGGCACTCACCTTCGGGTATATGGTTGCGGAGGCGGTCGGCGGTTGGCTTTCGAACTCGCTCGCGCTGATGGCCGACTCCGTTCATATGCTGACGGACGTTGCCGCACTCAGCCTGACCCTTGCAAGCTTTTGGTTCGCGACGCGCCCCGCAACCGCTGCAAAGACCTTTGGTTTTTATCGAGCCGAGATCCTGGCGGCCTTTGTTAATGGCGTTGCTCTTGTTGTGCTCTCGATCTGGGTCGTTTACGAGGCTGTGTTGCGTTGGCTTGCACCGCCCGAAATTCACGGAAGCAGCTTGACGATCGTGGCCGCAGGCGGCCTCGTTGTAAACATCATCGTCCTAAAGATGCTCCACGGCGGCCACGAACACGACCTAAATATGCGCGGTGCGTGGCTGCATGTTGCGGGCGACCTTCTTGGCTCGCTTGCCGCATTGCTTTCGGGAATTCTGATCGTCGCGTTCGGTTGGTTCTGGGCCGATGCGGTGACGAGTATTCTGATCAGCGTGATCATTATCTTCGGAGCTTGGCGGCTGGTCTCCGAATCTGTGAACGTTCTGCTCGAAGGCACGCCATCGCACATAGACATCGCAAGGGTCAAGGCCGCAATTCTTGCGATCGAAGGGGTTACCGGAGTGCATGACCTGCATGTATGGACCATTTCTTCGGGCCTTGAGGCACTGACCGCTCACATCAATCACGACGATTCCGTAGAACATTCGGACCTGTTGGCGATCGTGAGAACAAAGCTCCACGATGGCTTTCAAATAGATCATTTGACGATCCAGATGGAGACCGCCGGCAAAGAGGCTGAGGCGGTTTACGTCTGCGAATCAGGCACGAACTGCTTCGAGCCCGCGTCACCCGCGCGTTGAATCCATGGCGACGATCGACCTCAAATATGGCCGCGGCGTTGTGCCGTTCGAGTACGAGGAAGAGAGCTTCTCCGTCCTTGCTGCCGCGAATGACAGCGCACCACTCGACGACCGCACGATCAACGAAAAGCTTGACCAACCGATCGGCGCAGAGCCGTTTGAGGAAACGATCTCGCCGGGCGAGACTGTCCTGATCGTCGTTCCTGACGCTACACGGGCGTCCGGCAGCGCGCAGATCGTTAATTTGGTCGTACGCCGTCTCATCGCAAACGGAACGCGGCCGCACGAGATCGCGATAATCTTTGCGACCGGAATACATCGTCAGGTCACGAATGAAGAAAAGGACGAGATCCTGACACCTTTCATCACCCAACGTATCCGTACCATCGATCATCGAGCGAGTGGTATCGCAAATCTTGCCGTGGTCGGCGAGACGAGCGGCGGCATCAGCGTTAGCCTGAACGGAGCTTTGCTCGACAGCGACCACGTGATCACGATCGGCGCGATTTCGTTCCACTATTTTGCGGGTTTCACCGGCGGCAGGAAGCTCATTTGTCCGGGCCTTGCCTCGGAGCGAACGGTCGAGGCGACGCACAAACTCGCTTTCGACTGCGAAACGCTTCGACGACGTGACGGCGTCGGCACCGGCCTTCTGGATGGAAATGCTGTGCACGAAGCGTTTCTCGAAGCCGCAAAGTTCGTCAAGAACGTGTTTTCCATATCGACCGTAGTGAACGATTCAGGCGAGGTCATCGATGTTTTTTGCGGCGGGCTTGAAGCGGCACACAGAGCGGCCTGCGATGCAGTTGCGGCAAAAGAGACACACCGGATAAGAGAAAAGCGGGATATTGTAATAGCCTCCTGCGGCGGCCGCCCGTTCGATATTAATCTGATCCAAGCTCATAAAGCTCTCGATACGGCGGCCAATGCTTGTACACCGGGCGGCAGGATAATACTGCTTGCAGAGTGTTCGGAAGGCACCGGAAGAGCGGACTTCCTAGATTGGTTCGACGCCGAGACCAGTGATGCGCTTGCACGGAAACTTTGCAGCGGCTATCAGGTCAATGGCCAGACAGCGTGGAATTTCTTGTCCATCTGCGAGCGTTTCAAGGTAGAGATGATGACATCTCTTGACCAAAAGACATTAGAGAAACTCAGGGTCAAAAAAGCCGATCTCCGAGGTCTATCGGGGACCGGCTACATCTTGCCGAATGGTGCGAAGGTAAATATTACCGTGTCGAGTTAACGCTATTTGCTCTTCGTCGAAAAGGTCCTTGCGATCGAATCCATTTGATTCTGGATCGAGTTAAGACTGTCCTTTCGCCCTTCGAATCGGAGGACATATACGACGTCGCCATCACGAAGGAAGTAAAACCGGCCGACCATCGGACGACCGCCTTTGACGAATTCGAAATTATAGATCGCACCGCGCAGCTTACCTGAAAAATTCTCCTGCTTACCCGGTGCGTACCCCATCAAAAATTGCAGCTTCTGGTCTTCGTCGCGAACGATGTCGGCAAGGAGACGGCTCTGCGGTGCATCTAATTTGCGCACCTCGAAACGTCCGAAGACGCGGTCGCCGTAAACATATTCGACATTCGGGTTCGTTGCCGAGGGCGTCACGGTCTTTCGCCATTTTGGTTCGGGCAGCACAAATGAATAATCAACGTTCGGATCGCTGAAGGTTTCGGTCTGTGCGGCGGCAGATGTTGAGAACATCACAGCTGCGGCAAAGAGCATCAGAAGGGAAAGCAGCGTCTTTTTCATAATTACTTTTGGACCGAAAACGTCCTTGAAACACAATTCTAGCCGAAATCGGTCAGTTTCGCGCAAACCATTTGATGCCGAATATGCGTCCGGCTGTTGTCTTTGACCATGAAGCGGCCGAATCGGCCGTTGGTGTGCGGTTCGCGACTTTTTCGGCTAAACGCTACCGGAACGCGTCTAATCCGCAGAGAAAGCTGAATGAAGGCTTCAAAGTATTTCATCTCGCATTTATCGGAGTTTTGTATGATCCAGTATTTTGAGACAGTTAAGAAACTGACGGTAATTCTTGTGCTTGCAGCATTTACCATACCGACCTTTGCCCTTGGCGGCCCTGACGGCAAGCCGAAGAATTCACTGACCGAGGACCAAATGATCCTCCATGTCCTGAATCGGCTTGGGTTCGGTGCTCGTCCCGGGGATCTTGAAAAGGTAAAGGCGATCGGTATCAAGAAATATATTGAGCAGCAGCTCGATCCGTCGTCGTTAGATGATTCCGCGGCCGAAGCGAAGCTGGACAAACTTGCGGTGCCGAAGCTTTCTACCGAGGAACTCTTTGCACAGTATCCCAATCCTGCGGCTCTCCTTCGTTTGCTTGAGGGCGGGAAAAAGGTCCGGCAAGATGCCCAGATGCCGAATCCTGACGCTGCCGCTTCGTCAACTGCGACAGGGATGCCGGGCGAAAAGGCCGAGGAAGCCGCGGCGGCACTCAAAAAAGAACGCGCACAAGAGCTGCAGCAATATTATCGCCAGTACAACCTTAAGCCTGCGGGCCAGATCGTTCCCCAAATGGTTGCCGAACGTGTTCTGCGTGCCGTGTATTCCGAGCGGCAGCTTCAAGAGGTAATGGTCGACTTTTGGCAGAATCATTTCAACGTTTTCTCGGGTAAGGCCGCGGTTCGCTGGTACATTCCAAGCTATGAGCGTGACGTTCTAAGAAAGAACGCGCTTGGTAATTTCAAAGACCTTTTGATCGGAACCGCACAGTCGCCCGCGATGCTGTTCTATCTCGACAACTTTGAATCGATGTCGCCGAATGCTCAGCTTGCCGCTCGCCCGAAGCAGCTGCAGCCAAGATTCGAACGGCGGTCGCGGTTCAACGACCGACGCATTAATGATCGGCTCGACGGCCGCATTTCGCCGATGCAGCGTGAACGTCAATTGGAGCGATATGGAACCAACGCGGACCGCGACCTTCGCCAACTCGAGAGGCCGAACGTTCAAAAGAAGCAGCAGCCGAAGAAGCAGCGAAATCGAGGCATTAACGAAAACTATGCCCGCGAATTAATGGAGCTGCACACACTCGGCGTCGATGGCGGCTACACGCAGCAGGACATTATCGAGGTAGCCAAGTGCTTTACCGGTTGGACGATCGCCGACCCGCGCGGTTATCGTCAGATCGCGGCGTCTGCGATCAAAGGAAATGAAGATCAGCGGATCGCCCGAATTCAAAGAGCGGTCGGCGTACCGGACGGCATCGAGAGCGGCCAGTTCTACTTCAATCCGAATTGGCATGAGAAAGGGCCAAAGACGGTTCTCGGCCGGACCATCGACGAAGGCGGAATGAAGGACGGCCTGAAGGTGCTCGACATTCTCGTCAACAGCGATGCGACCGCGAAATTCATCGCGAAAAAGCTCGCGATCAAATTCGTGAGCGACACGCCGAGCGATGCCTTTGTCGGCCGCATTGCCGCGGCATTTCACAAGTCGCACGGCGACATAAAGACAACGCTGCGTGCGATCTTTACCGACCCCGAGTTCTTTTCACCGGAGAACTATCGCTCGAAGATCAAATCGCCGTTCGAGCTTGCGGTAAGTTCGATCCGAGCTCTTGATGGCGACACGAACGGCGGCCGCGGGATGTACGCGATGCTGCGTAAGCTCGGCGAAGTTCCTTACGGCTATCAGGCGCCGACGGGCTATCCCGACCTTGCGGAAGATTGGGTAAATACGGGAGCGTTGCTAGAACGGCTGAACTTTGCGGTCGCACTCTCCAGCAATCGAGTTCCCGGAACGCGGGTCGATCTGAGGGATTTTGCCGCTCCGACCAAGCAGGAAATGCTTGACAAGGCCATCGACAAGATCCTTGACGGCGAGATTCGGCCGACGACAAAGGCGAGCCTTTCGAAGCAGCTAAGTCAGCCTTTACCGGAAGTTAAGGCACCTGAAGACGAGCCGGCGGACGCTGCCGGACCGCCGATTGCGGATGATGCAGCCGGCCGGCTAGGCAGACGCAATGTGAACAGAAACAGCGTCCTTCTTCCTGCATCGGGCGATCCTGAGATCTTTAAGGTCGTAAGTTTAGTGCTCGGTTCACCCGAATTTCAGAGACAGTAGCGAGCCGTCTCTCCTCGCTATCGGATCTGTTGATATAGACGCACCAAGTTGCCGAGATGTGCGTCAATGCTGAAATTTGCCGCTGCGTGCGATCTTGCTCTCGATGCAAGGTCGTCTGCAGCATTTTTTTCTTTGAGCAGGCCGATCACGGCATCGGCAAGGGCTCGATGATCTTTCGTCGGAAAGATGCGAGCGAACTCGCCATCGTTGGTGGCTTCAAGATGCGGGCCGATATCAGAAACGACCATTGGTACGCCGGCAAGCATCGCTTCCGAGACAGCGACCGGCAACCCTTCGTGAAGGGATGAAAAGATGAAGACATCCAGTCCGGCGAGAATGTCCGGGACATCCGTTCTTCCGCCTAAAAAATGCACACGGTCTGCGATGCCGCGATAGCGTACGAATTCCTTGCACGCGTCAAACTTCTTCTCGGCACCGTCTTCAACCTTTCCAGCAAAGACGCAGTGAACATCACCGACGTGTTCAAAAATGTCACCGATAGCTTTCACGACCGTCATTTGGTCCTTTCGGGCGTCGCGGTAAAAATTCCCGACCATTCCGACGAGCTTCGCACCGCTTGCGATGGCGAGTTCTTCCCTGATAGAGTGCCCGGTCGGGCGCAGGCGTTCGGGATCGGCGCCGTTATAGATCACATGTGTATTCCCACCGAACCTGAGCCCGCATTCTGCCGCGAGCCAGTCTTTAAGCCAGCGGCTTACGACGATGTTCGCATCCACCCGCGGCAAGAGAAGCTTTGCGACCAAGCGGTTCTTCGCGTCCTGCACAAACCCTTGGAAACTGAGCACTTCGCGGACGTTCTTCATTCCGCGAGCGGCAAGGTGCAGATGCAGTCCGTCAACCGATTGGTAGCCATGAACGACGTCGATCTGTCGGTCCTTTACGATGCGCCGGAGATCGCCGACAAGTTTTGGATCGACGGGAAACCTACGCTCAAGACGTACGATCTCGATGCCCGCCGCTTCGAATTCAGGTTCGAGCGTACCTCCCCGTGTCGCGAGCGTCACATCAAGCCCGAACCGGGCCGCGTTCCGGCAGATATCAAACACCTGCATCTCGGCGCCGCCGCGGTTCAATGTATCGAGATATTTTAGGACCTTCACTTTCGTTGAGGTTTTGTAACAAACCTGAAAATAATATGACTTTCCGAGTCAAATGTGTTTACATTCTTTTTCGGATCGAGAAGCATGCAAACGCCAAGTGACAACTCGGTATTCGTCGCCGTTCCATCATACAATCACGGGCCGTTCGTCGAAGAATGCTTAACATCGATCTTTCGGCAGACGTTGTCGCCCATAAAGCTTATCGTGATCGACGACGGCTCGAAGGACGGCTCTGCTGAGGTGATCGAAAAGGTCCTCGCTGACGCTCCTTTTACGGCTGAATTCATCTCGCGTGAGAATCGCGGCCTTTCGGCTACGTTGAATGAAGCGATCTCATATGCGGATCTTAAATATTTTGCATATCTGGGGTCCGACGACATTTGGCTGCCGAGTTTTCTTGAAGAGCAGGTAAAGCTGCTCGAAAAACGCGAGAAAGCCGCACTCGCCTTTTCGCACGTCTATGTCATCGACGGGGAAGGCGATATCTTCGACCGCACCGACAATTGGACGGCGTTCGCGGACGGCGATATGCTTCCGACGCTGATGACAGGCGGGATCTTTTCGAGTCCCGGAGTGGTCTATCGACGCGAATTCTTAGGAGAAAAGCCGTGGAACGAGGGGGCAAGGCTCGAAGATTACGAACTTTATCTTCGCCTGGCGGCAAAGCACGAATTTGCAAGGAACAGCGAGGTTCTCGCCGCTTGGCGTCAGCACGGACACAACACGAGCGATGATTTCGCACTGATGGTCGATGAATGGCTCGCCGCTCAGGAAAGGCTTCGAGAAGAACTGCCCTTCTCTGATGATGAGCTCGCAGATCTGCAAACAAAATTACGCTACGCGGCCGCACGTCATTTCAATCGCACGGGGAACCGCCGTCGGGCCGCGAGGACGATGTGGGCGAACCGAAAAGGTGCAGCGTCGCTCAAGGAAAAGGCACTCGACGCCGTAAGGATCGCCGCTCCGCGTCGAATCTTTGATGCTCGAAGGGCAAGGATACGGAAAGCGGCCAAAAGCCGTTACGGCAATATACGCGAACTCTTGTAAAATCTAGCAGATGGCCACAACCGACATCACTCAGATCACGCCCGCAGGATCGCGTTTGCGCCTTGGCGCCGCCGAGATCTGGCGTCAGCGTGAACTGCTGTATTTCCTGACGCTTCGCGACGTCAAGATCCGTTATAAGCAGACGCTCATCGGCATCGCGTGGGCGGTTCTGCAGCCTGTTCTTACGACTGTCATCTTCACGGCTATCTTTAGCGGCTGGGCGAGATTCGACACGAATGACATCGCGTATCCCCTGTTTGCGATGACGGGGCTGACGCTGTGGCTGTTTGTCCAGAATGCGGTCTCGATGGCGAGCAACAGTTTTGTCAACAACACGAATCTGGTTACGAAAGTATATTTTCCGCGCTTGATCGTTCCGCTTGCGGCGACCTTTGCCGCCCTTTTTGATCTGCTTTTCAGCATTGCGGTGCTTGCGGTATTGATGATCTACTACCACGCCCTACCATCTGCCGAGACCTTACTCGTACCTGTATTTCTGGTCCTTGCGGTCGTGCTTGCCGCCGTGGTCGGCACACTGCTCTCGGCTCTTAATGTTAGATTTCGCGATGTGAAATTCGCCGTGCCGTTCTTTTTGCAGGTTTGGATGATCGCATCGCCCGTTTTTTATCCCGCATCAATGATCTCGGAAAAATGGCGGCTCGTCTTTGCCCTCAATCCGATGACCGGCATTCTCGAAGGCTTTCGCTCGGCGGTCTTCGGCAAACCGTTCGACTGGACGTTGATCGGCGTTTCTACTGCGTCGCTGCTTGTTATCACGGCGGTGTCGCTCGTGGTCTTTCGGTCAATGGAGGACGATTTCGCCGACGTTATCTAATGATCGAAACGCGAGGACTCACGAAGATCTACCAACTCGGTGCGAGCAACAGCCGCTCGCTCCGCGATGCAGTGACTTCGATCTTCACTCGAAAGAACAGCTCTCGCGAGACGTTGACCGCGCTCGACGACGTATCGTTCACTATCCGAGAAGGTGAATCGGTCGGCATCATCGGCCGCAACGGTGCAGGCAAATCCACGCTGCTCAAGATCCTATCGCGGATCACGCCGCCGACGCGCGGAATAGCGTCGATCGCGGGCCGCGTCGGTTCACTCCTCGAGGTCGGAACGGGGTTTCATAACGAATTGACAGGCCGCGAGAACATCTATCTGAACGGAGCGATACTCGGGATGCGGCGGCACGAGATCGATGCTCGTTTTGACGAGATCGTCGCATTCTCCGAGCTCGAAAAATTCCTCGACACACCCGTAAAACACTATTCGAGTGGGATGTATATGCGGCTTGCTTTCTCGGTTGCAGCGCATCTTGAGCCGGAGGTGTTGATCGTTGACGAAGTTCTCGCGGTCGGCGACCTTGCGTTTCAAAAGAAATCCTTGGGCAAGATGAAAAGCTTAGGTGAATCGGGCCGCACGGTTCTATTTGTCTCGCACGATATGAACTCGATCTCGCGGCTCTGCACGCGGGCGATCTGGCTGCGCGACGGGAAGATCGCCGTAGATGATGCTGCCGTCGAAACCGTCGCTGCATATCTTCACGAACAAACTCTCACAGGTGCGGAACGCATGTGGGATGATGCGAGGTCAGCTCCGGGGAACGACGTTGCGCGCATCGTGAGTCTTCGCGTCGTGGACAAGAACGGTGAGACCACCCCGTCGCCTGATATTCGCGAAAGCATCGGTGTCGAGATCGTCTTTGACGCGCTAACGGGCGGCAAGGTGCTGATCCCGAACCTGCACTTCTTTGACGAAAGAGGCGCGTGCATCTTCATCTCGCACGATTGGAACAGCGGTTGGCGTAAAAACCCGAGGCCTGCGGGCCGGCACAAAGCGACCGCTTGGATACCTGGCAACTTTCTTGCTGAAGGAACTATCTCGGTCACCGCCGCCGTCTCGACATACAAGCCGCTGATCGTGCATTTCATCGCAACGGATGCCGTTTCTTTCACGGTCGTTGACACCCTCGAGGGCGACTCTGCACGGGGAGATTATGCAGGTCTTCTGCCGGGCATCGTCCGTCCCGTGCTCGAGTGGACGAACGAATAGACCCTAGGCCTTCTGTAGGTAAAAACACGCCTGATCGCCTCGTTGTTCTTTGTTGAGGTCTCTTGCTGCAGCATCCCATTCGCGGAGCTTCTCAGGCGGAAAAACGGTGCCTTCGCGGCCATGATCGTGCGAGCGAGGATCATTTAGCGGAATGTCTCGGCGATATTGCTCGCTGCCCCAGAATTGCATCGCGGTCGAATCGAAAATTACGTCCTTTACGGCAAATCCGGCTGACTTAGCAAGATCGACAAATGTTTTTTCGCGAAAGATGAAAAGATGCCGCGGCGGATCGAGCTGCACCCAATGCGTGCCGTATTCCTCCCACGCGAAGGACGCAATGGGCATACGTATCAAAGCTGTACCGCCGGAGGCGAGAAGCCGGTGAATTTCGCAGAGTGCGGCTTTCGGGTCCGGAAGATGCTCGAAAACATGGTGCAGCATCACGAGGTCGTATTCACCTTCGATCTCAGAAAGCCCTTGCGGTTTGATCCTGATCCCGCTAGGTGTCATGATCTCGCGGGAGACAAAGGCATCCGCACCCGACAACTTGCGAAAGCCGAAGTAATGCAGCGTTTCGAGCAGGCGGCCTGTGCCGCAGCCAACATCGAGAATGCGGGACTTCGACTTCAGCTTGAGCGGCCGCAGAGACGGGGGGTAATGATCCGCGACCCACGGCTTTAGGGCGAGAACGGTCTTGCCGATCAGGCAATGTTCCCCGCGAAGATATCGGCCTGCGAACCTCGCCGCGATCCTTCGCGATGTCGTGGCCGCGATGTCGATATCGTCGATCCTGCGCATCGAAAGATACTCGGGAGGATAGTAAACGTCGAGCTCCGGTACATCCAAAAGTCGGATCGTCCCGCAATTTGAGCATTCTAGATAGGAAAATTCTTTCCTTAGCCCGAACATCATTTCGCGGGCCGTAATGATACGATTATGCTCGGCGTTCTGGCAGATCAGGCATGCAGCGTTCATCTCGTCTCTCTTTCTAAAAAGATTATGCGAAACGCCGGCAATTAGTGAAACGACAACTGACGACATTCTTTTCAGACCGAGGAGGCTTGGCCCGCGTGTTGCGAAGCGTACCGTGGGGTGTATGGTACGTCCTTCTTGTGATCGCAGCGGCTCTGATCGTCATCAGCCACAGGCCGGATGCTGTAACGAATCCTCAATTCTGGGCCGAAGACGGCCGCGTTTGGTATGCCCAAGCCTACAATCTCGACCCGCTCGGAGCCTTTCTGCTGCCCGAAGCCGGTTATTATCAGACGGTTTCCAGAGCCGTAGCGGCCTTCTCGCTGCTGTTTCCGTTGGTGTGGGCACCGCTTGTCCTAAATCTATTTGCGATCGCCGTGCAGGCCTTTAACGCGTTCTTTATCGCGTCTGACCGAATGTCGCACGCGATGCCGAGTCGCCTGTTTCGATTCGCGGCGGCCTTTATCTATCTTGCCCTCCCGAATTCCTACGAAACGTCAGCGAATCTCACTAACACGCAATGGCACCTCGGTTTGCTTGTCCTATTGATAATTTTGGCAAAGCCTGCAGAAGATGTCGCCTGGAAGATATTTGATCATGCGGCGGTCGCTTTGTCCGCATTCAGCGGCCCGCTGTGTCTGCTTTTGGTGCCGATCGCCGCGATCAAATACTTCTACCGTCGGGAGAAGCGGCTGCTCATTCTAGGTTCGATCTTGATGATCGGCGTTGCCGTACAGATGTCGGCCCTTTTTGTTTACGAAAGGCCGTCGAGCCAGCCACTCGGGGCGAGTTTTTTCGGAGCAGTTCGGATAATTGCCGGGCAATGGTTTATTAGTCCGCTTGTCGGCGCGAAGAATTACGGCCTTCTGCACCGTACGCAGTGGTGGACGGACGTCACCGCTTCGGCCATCGCAGCGGGAGGCCTCGCCGTTCTCGTTCTAGCCTTTATCTGGGGAAAGCAGGAATTGCGTTTGCTGATGATCTTTGCGGTTCTTGTGTGTGCGACGGCACTTGTAAATCCCGCCGTCACAAAGCTTGAACCGCAATGGATCGCAATGGAAACGCCTCTCACAGGGTCGCGGTATTGGCTTTTCCCGGGGCTTACGCTTTTGGTTTGTTTGGTCTTTCTCGCAACGAATCTTCGAGTCGGCAAGATTCGCTATCTCTTTATTCTGCCCGCCATTTTGATGATCTGGGGATTTGTTGCGGACTGGAAACAGCCGAGATTCAAGGACCTCGATTTCCCGGCACATGCACGCAAATTTGACAACGCAAAGCCCGGCGAGATCGTTACGATCCCGATAAACCCGGATGGCTGGGAGATGCACCTCCAAAAGAGATGAGCAACAACGGGGGAAAATTCGGACGAATAGCTGCCGCGTTCCGAGAGAACGGTGTGGCCGGAGTTGCCGCCATTCTCCGAGCTTTTGCGCGTAAGAGAAGGAATGCGGGAGCTTACGAACGATCTGTTGCCCGCGAATCTTTGAACGATGCAAAGCGCAAGAAAATGCGAGATGAGATCGAGACCTTTGAGCAAAAACCGAAGATCTCCGTAATTCTGCCCGTTTACAATATAGACGAGATCTGGCTGTCGGAATGCGTCGATTCGGTTCGGCGACAGGTCTATCCGAATTGGGAACTCTGCGTCGCTGACGACGCATCGACAAAGCCGCACATTCGCCCCTTTCTCGAAAAGCTCACAGCCGTCGAACCTCGCATAAAGGTCGCGTTCCGCGAAGAGAACGGCCATATTTCAGCGGCGTCGAATTCCGCGCTCGAACTGGCAACCGGCGAATTTTGCGTTCTGCTCGATCATGACGACGAACTCGCCGAGGACGCGCTCTATTATGTAGCTGCCGAACTGAACAAGTTCCCTGACGCAAAGATGATCTTCAGCGACGAAGACGTCATCGACACGCAAGGGCGTCGTTCGGACCCGAAATTCAAGCCCGACTTTTCGTACGATCTGATGCTTTCGCTCAATATGGTAACGCACCTTTCGTGCTATAGAACGGAGCTTTTGCGTGCGATCGGCGGCTTTCGCCTCGGGCTCGAGGGCAGTCAGGATTACGACCTTGCTCTTCGTGTGATCGAGCGAATTTCGCCTCGCGAGATACGCCATATTCCGCGGATCCTGTACCATTGGCGGACAGTTGACACGAGCGTTGCTGCGAGCCGCGGGGCAAAGCCTTACGCGTTCGAGAAGGCCCGCGTTGCGATCGCGGATCATCTAAAGCGCAAAGGTGTCGAAGCGGACGTGATCGAGGCGGCGGATGGACTCAATCGGGTTCGATATCCACATACGCGGGCAGAAACTTCGCTTATCGCCGTTGGCGAGGAAGCGCATTTCGATATCGAAAGCTGCGAAACTATCTATGTTGCAGGCTCGAACCAACTTGCAAAGGATCTGAACTCCGCCTGTGAACGCGCGACGGGCGATGTCATCATCTTTGTCGATCGCCACCTCGCATCGCATACGAATGATTGGCTTGCGGAATTAGCTTCATTTGCTTTACAGAAAGAGATCGGTGCCGTCGGGTGTAAGATCTTGCGCAAGGACGGAGCGGTCGACGAAACCGGCCTGATCCTCGGCGGCGACGGCGTCGTGCGCCAGGCACATCACGGCTATCCGGAAGACGCGAACGGCTATTTTTTTCGTGCCGGATTGATCGGTAACTATTCGGCGGTCTCGTGGCGTGCGCTCGCAATCCGAAAAGAGGTGTTCGAGAGTTTTGGCGGTTTTCGTGCGGACAAGTTTCCAAACTGCCTTTTTGATGTTGATCTGTGTTTAAGACTTTGGCAGAAAAGCCTGCGACTTATCTATACGCCATATGTCGTAATGCAGAACGTGCGTGAAATTCGAAGAGAGATATCGTCAAGTGAACTCGAACTTCTGCAAAAGATGTGGCCGTTGGAAACTGCACACGACCCGTTCTACAACCCGAACCTTTCGCTCGACGGCGAGCCTTTTGATATCGACGCCTAACGGCTTCTGCCGAGTGCGAAGAGATGAACTGTCGCCGCACCCGCGACAAAGCCGCCGATGTGTGCGGCATAAGCGACGCCGCCTGTCGAGGGATCCGTAAGATAACCTGAAACCAGCTGATAGACGATCCAGATACCGATCGCCACGAACGCAGGCACCGTCGTCAGGAAATTGAAGATTATCGCGCGTACTTGCCGCTTCGGGAAAAGCAGAACATAGCCGCCAAGAACGCCGGAGATCGCACCCGAAGCTCCAAGCATCGGAATGAGCGAATCAGGTCCCATAAGGATCTGGCCAAACGCCGCCGCGACCCCGCAAAGAAGGTAGAAGGCGGCATAGCGGACGTGCCCGAGCAGATTCTCAAGGTTGTCGCCGAAGATCCAAAGGAACAGCATGTTTCCCGCGATGTGCATTACGCTGCCGTGCATGAACATCGACGAGATAACGTTGAAATACACTCCTAACGGAGCCGCATAATTCTGTATCTCGCCGACGGCCTTCCCGGCAGGGCCGATGATCGGGATGCTCGCAATGATGTCCTGCCCTGTCGTTATTTCACGCGGAACGAGCGTAAACGCATACGTAAAATGCTCGTTAGAACCAAGCTGCTGAAAAGCAAGAAAGACGAGGACGTTCAGCCCAATGAACGCGTAGTTCACAAAGGGCGTGATAGTGCGGTCGGAATTGTCGTCGCCGATCGGAAACATACTCTCTGTTAACCGATGCCTCCGGATTCGCTCGTCTGCAGAAGTTCGTAACCCTCGCTGCGTGCGACGTAGGTCGCGGCCGTCAGATCGCCGACGACATTCAGCGTCGTTCTGCACATATCGAGGATCCGGTCGACGCCGATGATGATCGCGATCAACGCGGGATCGATACCGATCATAAAGAGGATCCCGATAATGAACGGGATCGAACCCGATGGTACTCCCGCTGTGCCGATGCCGCCCAAGATCGCAAGGTAAACGACCGAGAGCTGCAATCCCAATGTCAGATCGACGCCGGCAAGCTGTGCGAGAAAGAGCACCGTAACGCCTTCGTAAAGTGCTGTGCCGTTCTGGTTCGCTGTCGCACCTACGGTGAGAACGAAGTTGTTTATCTCCTTCGGCACGCCGAGGTTTTCATTCGACACACGCAATGCCGTCGGCAGCGTTGCGTTCGAAGACGAGGTCGAGAACGCCGTCAATATCACGGTCTGAACGCGGCGGAAGAAGTCGATCGGGTTGATCTTCGAAAGGAAATAGATCGCGAGCGAATAGACGCCGAAGAAATGTATCGCAAGCCCCAACAGCACGGTCGCGACGAACCAGCCGAGCGATGCGAGCAGCTCAAGCCCGAACTGCGCGATGTTGTTGAACAGCAGACACGCGACCGCATACGGAGCAAGCTTCATCACGATGTCAATGATCTTCGCCGTGATCGCGAACAATGCCTCGTTGAATCTTACGAAAGGCTCAGAGACCGGCGCCGGCAGCAGCGTGATGGCGATGCCTATGATCAAGGCAAAGAACATTATGTGCAGCATATTCGGGCTCGCACCCGAGAGCGAGTTGAATATGTTGCTCGGCACGACGGTCTTTACCGCCTGCATCATCGGCGAGTCCGACTTTGCCGTCTCGGCAGCTTTCTTTTGAGCGTCTGTGGCAGCGGAAGCTCCGCTCGAGAACTCGGTTTTGAGGACCGCCTGCGTCTCCGGGCTGATGCGTTTGCCGGGCTGGATGGTATTTGCGAGCGTCAATCCGATGACGACAGATATCGCCGAGATCACGAGCGTGTACGCGAATGATTTCGCCCCGATCCGCCCGAGCTTTCGGATATCGCCGATCCCGGCGACGCCGACGACGAGTGACGAAAAGACGAGCGGGACGACGATCATCAAAAGCAGATTCAAGAAGAGCGTGCCGATCGGTTTCGTGAAATTATCGACCGTCCAAACGAGCCACGGGTCTTTGCCGCCGACCGCGTAATTTGCGATCAGGCCGCCAAAGACGCCAACTCCGAGCCCGATGAAGATCTTTGTATGCAGCGCCATGCCTTTCGGCTTGTCCGGCGTTTCGTCGTCGAGATCGGTCGTCAATTCACGTTCGTAGTTGTCGGGCGGAAGTTTCTCGTTTTCGGCCATCGTTTGCGTTTACCTTTGCTGCTTGGAATGAAATTTAGAAGTCGATTCGGAAGAGTTTAGCAGAAATGTTCGTGGTTTGATAGATTGTCCGCCCAAATCAACGACGGGATATCGTAGAATTGACTCATTGGTATGAAGCCGTCGGTCTATGTGGAAACATCGATAATTAGTTATCTCACCTCGCAGCCGAGCAAGGACCTAGTGACAAGCGCCAATCAGTTGGTCGCCCACGAGTGGTGGAATCGAAAGAGGAACGGTTTTGACCTATATATCTCCGAGCTTGTGCTTGAAGAGGCGGGACGCGGTGATGTTGTTATGGCTCGGAGACGCCTAGAGTTAGCAGCGAATATCCCGCTACTTGACGTCAATGAAGACGTCATCGTTTTGGCCGAAGAGATACTTCGGAACAATATCTTGCCGGCGAAGGCTGCTGCAGATATCTCGCACATCGAAATCGCTGCTGTCCATGAAGTGGACTTTTTGCTAACTTTGAACTGTAAGCATATTGCCAACGCGTTCATCTACCGACGCATTGAACGAATATGCCGTTGTTTCGGGGTTGTGGCGCCAATTTTTTGCACGCCTCAAGAGATGGTGGGCAAGGAGGACGGACTAGATGAAGGATAAGATCATTGACGATATTCACAAGACCCGTGAGGACATTGCGAAGGAATTCGACTACAACATTCGAAAGCTCCTCGAGGCATCCCGCAAGAAGCAGAGTAAAAGCGACCATCCAGTCGTCTCACTTCAAACTGCCCGACAAAAGTCCGCTGGCCGAGGAACAAAAAAGGTCGCCTGAACCAGCATCAAGCGATGTTCGAATCGATCCATTTTCATTCTGCGGGGCGGAAGACGACGAGCGCGTCGAAGCCCGAGGTCTTGGCGAAGCTGCGCGAGATCGTGGGCGATGAGAACGTGGTCGTCGATCCCGACCGCGTCGAGCCTTACGGTGCAGATGCCGTAAAGGAGAAATTCCCGCCCGAGGCTGTTGTCTTCCCGGCGACAACGCAAGAGATGGCGGCGATCATTAAGCTTGCCAATGAATACCTCTTCCCGATAACGGCACGCGGCGGCGGCGTCGGATACACGGGCGGTGCGGTTCCTGTCGAAGGCGGCATCGTCGTCGGAACCGACCGTATGAGAACGATCATTGAGCTGAACGTCGATGATCTTTATATGACGTGTCAGCCGGGTCTTACCACCTACGACGTGCAGCAGGCAGCGGCCGAGGTCGGCCTGCTTTTCGCACCTGATCCAGCGAGCTATAAGGACTCTTATATCGGCGGCAACATCGCCGAGAATGCCGGCGGAATGCGTACGCCGAAATACGGCGTTACCAAGCATCACGTGCTCGGCCTCGAGGTCGTAACCGGCACGGGCGACATCATTCGCACGGGCGGCCGCACCGTCAAGAATGTCGTCGGATTCGACCTGACGGGCTTGATGTGCGGTTCGGAAGGGATGCTCGGCATCATCACCGAAGCGACGCTGAAGCTGCTCCCGATGCCCGAGGCGACCTCGACCGTGCGTGCAAATTTCACGTCGATGGCGGCCGCGTGCAAGGTCTTGACGAAATTCACGCCGCACGGCCTGTTGCCGATGGCGATGGAGGCGATCGATAAATTCTGCATCGCGGCCGTCGAGGAGCAATTCGCATTCGGCCTATCGCGTGATGCCGAGGCGATATTACTCGTCGCCGTTGACGGCTCACGCGAAGAGGTCGAGAAGAACGCTCGTCTCATCGAGCAGATAATCGCGGACAACGGCGGCTTTGACATCATTCGTGCACGCTCAAAGGAAGAAGAGGACAAGCTCTGGGACGTTCGGCGTGCGATCTCGCCTTCATTGATGAAATACGGCACGTTGAAGATCAACGAGGATGTCGTTGTGCCGCGTTCGCGTGTGCCGGAGCTTGTCGCGGGCGTCGAGCAGATCGGGAAGCGGCATGACACTTTCGTTGCGAATTTCGGTCATGCGGGCGACGGCAACATTCACGTGAATTTCGTCGTCGATCGGGATGACGCCGACGCTGTCGCACGCGCACGAACATGCGTGAGCGAGACCTTCAAACTCTCGGTCGAGCTTGGCGGCACGATCTCAGGCGAACACGGCATCGGCTACGTCAAAGCCCCATATCTAGGCTACGCCGTCGATGACGCAACCCTCGCCGTAATGAAAGGCATCAAACATACCTTCGACCCGAACGGCATCCTCAACCCCGGCAAGATGTTTGTTTGACGCAATGGTATGAGCGATAAGGAAGCCGTAAAACAAGAACTCCTAAAGCTCGGTGCGGATTGGGCGGAGGCGATGGTTGCGAATGATGCGGACCGGATCGGGGCTTTTATGGCCGATGAATGGGTGATCGTGTCGGAACGCGGCGTCGCGACCAAGGAGCATTTTCTTGAATTCGTCCGTTCGGGCGCATTGACGCACAGCTCGTTCGAGATGGTCGGCGAAGCTCGGGTCAAGGTTTACGGCGAGACAGCCGTCCTGACAGGCCGAGTGGTGAATACCGCCCATTTCGGCGGTGAGACCTTCGATCAGGACGAATGGAGCACTGATGTATTCGTCGAACGCGAAGGCAAGTGGCTTTGCGTGCTCTCTCACATCACGCCCGCAGATAAAAATTGGGAGGCAAATAGAAAATGAATATTCCGACTGGCCATCAGTCCGTAATGCCGTATCTGATGATGGAAGATGCTGCCGGCTTTATTGAGTTTATTAAGAGCGTTTTCAACGCTGAGATGACGCATCAGGATATGCGCGGCGAGATCATCGGCCATTGCGAGGCGAATATCAACGGCAGCACTATAATGTTTTCGCAGAGTCGCGACGAATGGAAACCTGCGACCGCTAATCTTTTCGTATATGTTGACGACGCGGACGCCGCTTACAAAAAAGCTCTTGACGCAGGCGGCAAAAGCATAACCGAAATGGCCGACCAGGACTATGGCCGCAGCGGCGGGGTCGAAGATCCCAGCGGGAATGTTTGGTGGATCACCTCGGTAAGCTGATCGCGGCGAACCTCGGCGGGCATTATCGCTATTTCTTGTCGGGTTTATCCGATCGTGCGAAATAGCCTTGTCGATGCGTTAGCTTCACTTTATCGTTCTTGAGCTGCGGATTTACGATCTCGATCTCGATCTTTCGGAACGACCCGTCACGGTTCTGATTGCTTGGCTCGTATGCGATGAGATACTGCGAACGCATCTCTTCCTGGATCTGATCAAAAGCTTGACGCAGCTCATTTTCGTCACTTGGAAAGAAGGCACGGCCGCCTGTCCGTTCCGAGACCTTGTTAAGCGTGCCTTTATCAACGCCGCCATAATATCGATCACCGATGCCGATCGAATAGATGATCGCCTCGGATCGAACCGCGGCGTCCACGGCATCGTCAAGGCGTTTTTGGCCTGATGTGTTCTGTCCGTCGGTCAGCAGGATAATGGCACGACGCGTTCGCTCAGGAGCTTGGCCCAGAACTTCCCGCGAAGTTACCCAGATCGCATCCCAAATAGCGGTCGAACCCTGAATTCCCTGATTTCGACCTGAAATCGGCGGAGTGCCGGGCACAGATCCCCCAACAACGACGCCGCCGCCGATATAGCCGGAAGGCGGTACGAATTTGACGTTCTCGACCGCTCGCCTTAGGCGAGTGAGGTTGCTCGTCATATCCTGTTCGAGCGTGGTTTCGCCGGTGAAACTAAGAACGGAAACTTCATCCTTTGAGGGCCTGACGACCGATTCTAGGAACGAGATCGCAGCGTCCTTCTCGTCGGGAAGCGTACGCTGCTGCGAAACGCTCACGTCTATCAGGATCGAAAGGCTTAGCGGCAGATCGACCTGACGAGTAAATGTCGAGAGTTCTTGCGGGACGCCGTCCTCAAGCAGCTTGATGTCGTTTTGCGTAAGGTTGGTCAGAAGGCGACGGTTGCGGTCCTGCGCGGTGAACAGAACATTCACTACCTCCGTATCGATCTTCAAAACCTCGTCATCAATGATCGGCGGCGGTGTCGGCGATGGAGATGGCGTCGGTGTAGGCGCCGCAGAACTCGGCTGTGCAAACACCTTGTCAGCGTCGCCGACAAAGAAGAGTCCGCAACAAAGCACCCCGAACGCTAAAACCAAGCACAACTTGCGAAGCATCACAACCCCCCCTTTTCCATCTATCTCAAGCTGTCCCTTACGGCTCGATAGCTTGTCTTTGTCCTGATCTTGTATTTATCCGCTTTCTTCGGATCTGTGAATCGCACCTCGACCTTTCGAACCCGGCCGTTCAGGCTCTGATCCGAAGGCTTATAGGTGATGATGTACTGCGATCGAAGCTCCTTTGAGATCTTCGTGAATGAGCGTTCGAGTGCGAGCATATCGCCCGTATAAAAAACATCGCCGCCCGTTTCTTCACAAAGCTTGTTCAACGCTTTGTCGCCCGAATCGCGATCCATTCCCATTTCGACGCCCGGAACTGTGCCGAGAAAGCCAGCCTTCGTAGAGATCGCGAAGATCGTCGTCTCTGTACGTTGAGCAATATCTATCGCGTCTGCAAGGACCGCCCGGCTGTATGTATCGTCGCCGTCGGTGATGATGACAAGCACGCGCCGGCCGGGAACGTTCCGCATCTTCTCGTCGCAGAACTCCCATATCGCGTCATACAGGGCCGTCTGAGAACCCGTTTTGTTGACCTTATCGACGGCCGTATCGAGCATATCGAGCTTATCGGTAAAATCCTGCAGCAGTTTGATCTCATGGTCGAAGGTCATGAATGCTGCTTTGTCCTTCCTAAGCCGAGTTACGGTATAGATAAAGTTTCGGGCGGCTTCTTTCTCGAACTTCAACTTGCCGGCGGTTGAAGGCGACGTATCCATCAACACTCCGACGTAAACAGGCGGATTCGTCTTCTCGTCGGAGAAATACGTGATCTCCTGCCGCACGCCATCCTCGAAAACCGCAAAATCACCACGCGCCATTCCGCTGACGAGCTCTTTTTTGCCCATCGTCACTGTCACCGGCAGCCTGACCTCGAAAACCTTCGACGTGCCGAGATCGTCTGACGGGGCAGGAGTTGGGGTCGGCTCCGGTGTTTGGCCAAATGCCGTCGCAGCCAGAACGACGAGGCAAACAAAGAGAGGGGCAAGAATTGGACGAACAGAGTGCATAGAGAAATAGCTGACGCGCTTTTGTTACAAGGGTTTCGATGCGTTTACACGAGCCGGCGGTTGCCTTTTAGTGTCTTCGGGACAGTATATCAAAGACTTGGCCGCGTTGAACGTCCCGTGTTGATTCGCACGCGATATTCGGCCAAACTATTGGAAGCGTGATCGATAAGAACATATTTCGAGAATATGACATCCGCGGCATCGTAGGCGAGCATTTGAACGAGGATGTTGTTCGAGAGCTTTCGCGGGCGATCGGGACCTTCTTCGCTCAGAATGGCGCTCGAAAGATAGCTCTCGGCTATGATGCCCGCCAAAGCTCGCCAATTTTTGCAAAGATCCTCGCGGACGGACTGAACGCCTCGGGAATCGACGTCATTTCGGTCGGACAGGTGCCGACGCCCGTGCTCTATCACACAGTCTTTACGCGCGATGTTGACGGCGGAGTTATGATCACAGGATCGCACAATCCGCCTGATCATAACGGCTTCAAGATATGCCTCGGCCACGCGGCCCTTTTCGGCAGCCAGATACAGGAGATACGTGCGATCGCTGAAAAAGGCGAGTTTGCTGCGGGCAGCGGGACGTTCGAAGAGATCTTTGTTCTTGATAAATACTGCGACGACCTTGCACGGCGAATTTCGATGGGCGCCAGGCCGGTAAAGGCCGTTATCGATGCGGGCAACGGAATGGCGGGCATTACGGCCGTGCCTGTGTTCGATCTGCTTGGCGTCGAAATGATCGAACTGTTCATCGAGCCCGATTCGAATTTTCCCAATCATCATCCTGACCCGACCGTCGTTGAGAATTTGTCGGACACCATCCGTGCCGTCCGTGAGAATAAAGCCGACATCGGGATCGCGTTCGATGGAGATGGCGATCGGATCGGCGTTGTGGACGAAACCGGCCGCATACTTTGGGGCGACGAACTGATGGTGCTTCTTTCCCGTGCTGTACTTGCAGAAAGGGAAGGGGCGACCATCATCGGCGAAGTTAAATGCTCCGAAACGCTCTTTGACGACATTCGTGCTCATGGCGGCAATGCCGTGATGTGGAAGGCCGGACATTCGCTCATCAAGGCAAAAATGAAGGAGACCGACGCTGCGCTAGCAGGCGAGATGAGCGGTCATATCTTCTTTGCTGACAGATTTTACGGGTTTGACGATGCGACCTACGCGGGCGCAAGAGTGTTGGAAATTCTTTCAAAGGCGGACGGGCCGCTTTCGGGAATGCTTGCCGATCTTCCGAAGACTTTTTCAACGCCGGAGATCCGAGTTGATTGCCCCGACGATGCGAAATTCGATGTCGTTGAACGAATAACCGAACGTTTTGCCGCGGATCACGAAGTCAACACGATCGACGGCGCCAGGATCAGGTTTCCGCATGGTTGGGGATTGGTTAGGGCCTCGAATACGCAGGCGATCCTTGTTCTTCGCTGCGAGGCTGATTCGCAGGAGCACCTAGACGAGATCGAAGCAACCATACGCGGAGCGGTCGAAAGCCTCATCAAGGCATGATCCCCTTTGGCTTCGGTCACATCGTAAATAAAAGATCCTGCAAGACTTAGCGTCTCGCAGGATCTTATTGTCTCGAACAAAATGTCCGGTTTGCGGTTTAGTAACGCGTATAGGCGATCGTCTGACCGTCGGTATCCGAGACGGTACGGAACCCGTTGCCCTGGCGATAGACACGCGAAGAGTATGGACCCATTCGCAATGTTCCCCCGTTCATCTTGCCGTAAGACGGAGCACCATTGCCCATAACGACGGTTACATTGCCTTCGCGTGTAACGGTCATCGTTATGCGCGAACCATCCTGCGGACTGTTGGCATAGAACGTACCGACCGCCCAAGACGGAGGCCGAGAGCCGTTGTTCCAATCGTCATTACCGCCATCCGTCCAGCCTTGTTTGCTATAGCTGATCGTTTCGCGATTCAGAGTGCTAACAGTGTCAACACCATTACGTGTTCGTACAAGCGTCGCTGAATTCTGTCCAAAGGTGAGCAATCCGCGATAGTAGCGGCCATAGCTGATCGGCGAGCCGTCAACGCTCGACGTTGCTCGGCCGTTTGCCTGGATCGCAAGCGTGATCCTTTCACCACGCGGGCCGACGCCGTAGTATGTGCCAACCGCCCAGCTCGGCGGACGCGACATCTGCCAATTGTCATCCCAGCCGCCGCCTGGATTGCCCGGATAACCCGGGTTGCCGGGATAGCCGCCATTCCAACCGCCGCCTTCAAGGCCGGGAAGGTCATAGGTATCTGCGACCGTATTCAGATCATTGCGCAGTTGCCGCCACTGCCTTTCAATGTCGCGTTGGAAGGGCAGGCGGTTGATGATGTTGTTCACCGGCTGGCCATTTCGCACGACATCCTGAACATCATTGCGAACCTCCCACCAATTTCTTGAGCGGTCAAAACTGCTGCGAAGTCTATCGAGCGAATTCTCGAAATCACGGACATATCCGTTGTACTCATCTTCTCGCGGCGTATTGTTAATTGGGCTTCGATCGAGAGCGCGGTCAAAATCACGCCGAAACGTGTTGCTGCTGTTCTCAAGACGCTTGATTATGTTGCTTACATCTCGCTTTGAATAACGGCTCTGGTTACGAAGCTGTGCGTTCGCAATGGTCGGCAAAACGACCGCGGCGCAGATCGCAAGAGCAAATAGTGAAAATAATTTTCCTAGTTTGGTCATTGGTTAGATCCTCCTAAAAATAGGGTCAGAACGTCCGGCACCCGTGGGGCCAATTTCGGAGAGATAAAGCGATCTCTCACGTATTTCGATTCGCAAAGATGCAATTTCAGTTGCAATCAAAGCACCGGAACGAAAAAGGTTGAATCGCGTAAATTATAGTAAAATCCTGTATTTGTATCAACATTTTTATGCGTCTTGACGACTTTGACTTCCAACTGCCTCCCGAACAGATCGCGCAATCTCCACTAACGAGTCGTTCGGCATCAAGAATGCTGATACTCGACCGCAGAACGGGCGAGTTCCAAGACGCAAAATTCACCGATCTGGTTGGTCAACTTGGCCCTGCGGACGTTCTAGTGCTGAACAACACGAAGGTCTTTCCCGCAAGGCTGCTTGGAAAGCTCGAGACCGGTGCGGCCATAGAGCTTTTGCTTATCGAAGAGGTCGAGCCTCGGGTGTGGGAAGCCGTCGCGCGGCCCGGCAAACGCCTTGCGCCGGGAAAGCGGGTCAATTTTGACGAAAGGATGTCGGCCGTTGTGCTCGAAAAGCTTGAGAGCGGGCGGGTGCGATTTCTCTTTGAAGCCGATGGCGACCTCGATAACGAGATCGACCGCCTTGGGCGAACTCCGCTGCCGCCATACATCACACCGAAAGAGGAAAAGCGCGAGTACGACCGTGAACGCTATCAGACTGTCTTTGCCGCCGAGCGCGGAGCCATCGCTGCCCCGACAGCAGGACTGCATTTTACTGACGAGATACTTGGTAGGATACGTGAGAACGGCACCGAGATCATCGAATTGACGCTTCACGTCGGGTATGGAACGTTCGAACCTGTTCGGGTCGAGGAACTATCGGAGCATCGTGTTCTGCCCGAGAGATTCTCCATTAGCGAAGACTCGGCGGCAAGGCTCAATAATGCTCTAGATTCAGGAAAACGGATCGTCGCCGTCGGCACGACAACAACGCGTGCGCTTGAATCCGCGATCCGCAGAACAGGCAGATTTTCCGCCGGCGCTTCGCTTGCCGACCTGACCATAACGCCGGGGTATGAATTCAAGGCGGTCTCCGCACTCGTTACGAACTTTCATCTACCGAAGAGTTCCCTGCTCATTCTCGTTTCCACATTCGGCGGACACGAACTTATAATGAGGGCGTACAGGCACGCCGTTCGTGAGGGCTATCGGTTCTACAGCTACGGCGACTGTATGTTCGTGAAATAATGCAGCTTATAGACTCGATAAAGAACCTGTTCGGGCCAACTGCACGCCCCTTGGTGCCAAAGGTTAAAGTTGCGCCAGCGGGTGAATACATCATTCGTCCGCTTACGAAAAGACATCTTCGGGACGTTACGCTGCTCAACGCCGAATGCTTTCCGAACGGAGACAGCTACACGCGGCACACGCTCGATTATCTTCTAAGCCAGCCGACGACGCTCTCTTACCGCATCGTTACCGAAGATAACGAGACGGTCGGCTTCGCATTTGTGATGGTCAACGAAGGCGGAACGGCGCATCTGACGACGATCGGCATCTCGCCCAAGCACCGCCGCCGCGGACTAGCAAAACGCCTTCTTCTGCACGTTGAGAGCGCGCTTCGTGCACGGTCGATCAACACGCTCGTTCTCGAGGTTCGCGTAAAGAACACGTCCGCACAGGATCTTTATCGACAAAAGGGCTTTTATGTCGTTCAGCGGCTGAACAAGTACTACACCGACGGTGAAGACTGCTTCTTGATGGTGAAAGCCCTTTTTTAGAGCCTGCGGAGACGTGCCTTGGACCTTAATCTTCCGAAGATCTATCCGATCACAAATAGCGAGGTTTCGGGGCTTTCGCACACCGAACAGGTCAGAAGGCTGATCGCGGGCGGTGCGACGTTCATCCAGCTGCGTGAGAAGCAAAAAGCCGCAGGAGATTGGTTTCCGGATGCTCTAGAGGCCGCCAGACTGTGCCGCGAGGCCGGCGTCACTTGCATCGTGAATGACCGCGTCGATATCGCCTTGACGATTGACGCCGACGGCGTTCATCTCGGGCAGGACGATATGCCTGTCGCGTATGCAAGACGGCTCTTAGGCCGCGGGAAGATCATCGGGCTTTCGACCCACTCTATCGAGCAGCTTGAGGCCGCCCTGCGTGAACCGGTCGACTACCTCGCGATCGGGCCCATTTTCGACACCTCGACGAAATCCGACCCTGACCCCGCCATTGGCATAGAAATGCTTTCAAAGGCCGCCCAAACGTCGGGAATGATGCCATTGGTCGCTATCGGCGGCATCAAAGCCGACAACCTTTCCTCGATCATATCCGCCGGTGCCGCGTCCGCAGCGATCATTGGCGCTCTGTTGGCAGATCCGGACAGAATATCAGAAAGGTTCCACGAATACAGCCAAATTGCCTCGCAATGTTAAACAAATACCAAAATTGTCTTGCATTTGTAGGAAACATTGGTGATAATGATTACGCGGCAAAGGCTCGCGGGCTTGCCTGCCTCGAGTAGCGGCCGTCCTTACGTTCCCTGATCCCTCCGAATACTTTAGCCAACATAGGGGAGCTGCGTTTCCACAATGAGTTTGTTAGACATTGCACCGATCATCGAGCAGATGCTGCTCGTATCCGACAACATTAGCGATCTGAACTTCTCTGCGAATCAGAAGCCGCAGGTTGAGATCAACGGCCGACTGCATCCGGCCTCGCCGCTCGGCCTCGGACGGTTGACCGCGTATCAGACCGAAACGATCGCAATGTCGCTGGTCCGCGACAATCCGGACGCGGCAATGCAGCTCGCAAAGTATCGGACGGCCGATCTGAGCTATGCGCTTCCGGGCAAATGCCGTTTTCGCGTAAATATCTTTCAGCAGCGAAACTCCTGGTCGATCGTAATGCGTCTAATTCCGCATAAGATCCCGAGTTTTGATGATCTGCGGCTGCCGCCGACCCTTCAAGAGATAGCGGATATCCGCAATGGCATCGTTCTGCTTACCGGACCGACAGGTTCCGGCAAAAGCTCGACGCTCGCTGCGATCATCGACCGAATAAACGAAACAAAGGCCTATCACATCGTTACGATCGAGGACCCGATCGAATTCCTGCATAACCACAAGATGTCGACGATCAACCAGAGAGAGGTCGGTGCCGACACACGTGATTTTGCTACCGCACTGCGTGCGGCTCTTCGTCAGGCCCCGAAAGTCATTCTCGTCGGCGAAATGCGTGACCTTGAAACGGCCGAGATCGCTCTCGAAGCAGCTGAAACGGGCCACCTTGTGCTTTCAACGCTTCACACGATCGACGCATCAAAAACGATCGACCGAATCATCGGACTCTATCCGAAGAATGAGGAACGGATCATTCGAACGCGTCTCGCGCAAACGTTCCGTTACATAGTTTCGCAGCGTCTCATTCCGAAGGGCGACGGCTCGGGCCGTATCGCGGCGGTTGAGGTGATGCGTTCCAATCCAAGAACTCGGGAGTATATCGAGAAGGGCGAGACCGAAGGCAAGACGCTGCTTGACGCGATCCGTGACGGCGAACTTGACGGAATGCAGGACTTCGACACCGTGATCCGCAAACTCGTTGAAAGCGGCGAGATCAGCATGGAAGACGGCCTCTCGTTCGCGACAAATCAGAACAACCTGCTGCTTCAGCTCAAGGGCCTCGCTTCGACCGAAGATTATGTGAATCAGCATCGGGGTTCGGGCATCAGTGCGACGGTCGCACCACCGACCTCCGAATCGAATCCCGATTCGGTTCTTAGCATGATCGAGTAGGAGAAAGAGATCTTTATGATGATACGCTGCGATAACTGTTCCGTCGTTTTGCAATTGGACGAATCGAAAGTACCCGCCGGGAACTTTACGGTTAGATGTCCGCGTTGCCAGAATATGCTTCGCGTCCAAAAGGACACCTCGGGAAAGGGCTCGTCAACCGTGCAGCAGCTTGCCGACAACAAACCGGCGCCGGCGACCGGCAACAATCAAGAGGAGTTCGCACACAAAGAATCGGAGATGCAGATCAACAGCGCGCTTCGCTCGCTGCTTGAGGCATTGAAGAAAGACAATACTCAGATGGAATCCAGTGATGACGACCTTGAGAAACCGCGTCGAATTTTGCTTTGTCTAGGAGCAAAGCTAGAGCAGGCCGCAAAGCTGCTCTCCGACGCGGGCTACAAGGTCTATGTCGCTCAAACACCGGCGCAGGCGAACGAAAGGCTTCGCGAGGGCAAGGTCGAGATCTTGATGTTTTCGCAGGATTTTGCACCTGAGCACAGCGGCGCGGCTGTCATACAGCAGAGAGTAAACGCGATGTATTCTGCTGAGCGTAGGCGGCTTTACTTCATTTCGCTCGAAGAGTCCGGTGCAACGATGAACGCGAACGAAGCGTTTTTGCGAAACCTGAACTTGATCGTAAACTACGCAGATCTCCCGCAGCTGCCGCTCATTTTGAACCGTACGCTGGCCGATTACAACAGCCTGTATATGCACTTTAATCGGGCGTCAAGCTTGGCCGCGATCTAGCGGAGATCTTCTGATCGGGAAGCGATCTCGGACACAAGCATTTCCAGCTGCTTTCGGGGGCCGTCAGTGCCCCCTTTTGACGTCTTGATCGCAAGGTCAGTTTCTGCGATTCGCTTGACCGCATATTGGATCTGAGCGGCTTCTGTCCGCCGTGCAGCGGCAAAATACGCATCGTGCTGGTCGTATTTGACGCCCAAGGTGCGCGTGATCGCCCCACGGTCAACACCGCGTTCCGTCTGGCTTTTTACGATCGCGAGCTTTCGAAAATAGAAACCGAGTGAACCAAGAATAACTACGGGCTCAGCCCCGTCTGCGAGTATTTTCCGGAGAGCCTTGAGAGCCTCCTGCGGACGGTTGCGATTTAGTTCATTTGTGAGGACAAAGTTATCAAGTTCTCGATGATCCGTGACCAACTCTTCGACAAGTTCGATCGTAACGACCTTGTCGGGCAAAGCCGCCGTCATTAGCCTTTCGGCTTCGTTCTCAAGACGAGCGACGTTGCCGCCGCAAAGTGACGCAAGCAGGGCGATGGCCGGCTTATCGATCGCGATGCCGTGCCGCTTAAATATCCTTTCTGCCCATGAGCGAAGCCCGGCTTCACCAAGCTGGTCGAATTTGACCACAGCCGCAAACTTCTCAAGCAGCTTCATCATTTTGCGGTTGCGGTTAAGATCGTCGGCAATGAAGATCACGACGCTCGTTGGCGACGGCTTCTTAAAATATGCGGTGAGCAGCGGCTCATGGTCCTCCTTCAACGTGTCGCGTGCGGCAGTTGCTCCGACCGTGACATCCGTGATCCGAATAAGCCGTCTTTCCGACATCAGCGGCAGTTGTTCAGCCGCCTCGAGAGCACGTCTCAAGTTCTCATGCGTTGCAAGGCTGAATTCCGTCTCGTTAAAATCGCGAGCGTCAGCTTCGGAAAAGCAATGTTGGGCGATCGCCTTTACTGCCTGTTGGCGAAGGTAAGTTTCCTCACCGTAAAGTACATAGACGGGAGCGAACTCATGCCGCTGCACCTGATTCCAAAGTTGTTCGCGGGTAAGCAGCATTCCAAAAACTCACTACTTCTTTTCTTCTCTTACGCCGAGGCCGTTGACGACCGCAGAGACGACAGATTCGGCGAAGGCTCGTGCCATTCGCTCGACCGCAGGATCTTCCTCGTTAAAGAATGAACGCGGATCTTCGGAGAATTCGAATGAATCGCGAAAGACAAAGTTCTGATTGTCGTAGAGTATCTTTTCGCGCCGCAGATCGCGGATCGTCACCGCGCCGACAATAGTCACTTCATAGACGCGCGCACGGCCTTCTTTATCGAGCAGGACGCCGGTGAAAAAGAAATCGCGAATCGTGCCTTCGACAACAGCGTCGGCACCGCTGCGTGAACCTTGGACAACGAGGCCGTTGCCGCGGCGGATGATCTCGCGAGAGACGGCCTCGGTAAAGCGTGACTCGACCTTGTAATGCAGCCCCTTCGCCTCGGTCTGAAAGACCGGGACCGCGACGATCTTGATGTCCTTCGGAAGGCCGGAGTTCGTTACCGGCTTATAGCATTCGGTGAAGCCGCTCGCCAAGAGAAAGACGAGGCAAATAAATACTATTGTTCGTGCTTTCGTTCTCATCGTTTCTTCAAAAACCTCCGGCCGAGCCAAACGAACAAGAGTGCGCCAAGGAAAGCAAAAACAGCTCCGAACAAGATGTCGAGCCAGCTGAGGCTTGAGGGCTCCGGCCCGGGTGGAATATCGAATAGAAAAAGCAGCAGAAACATAAGATCTTGTTATTCCAGTAAGCCTAAGGCCTGAGCGGCCGTGAGTGCCTGGCGCGTCTCGAGGACATCGTGAACTCGAATGATCTTTGCGCCATTCTTTACGGCAGCGATCGCGGCGGCAAGGCTCCCGCCAACGCGTTTTCCCGCGTCGGGCTCATTGCAGAGCTTTCCAATGAACGATTTTCTCGATGCGCCCACGAGCATCGGAAACCCTTCGAACTTTTCGATGATTCTAGCAAGATTTGCGATCAGGGATAAGTTCTGCTCGACGGTTTTGCCAAAACCGATGCCGACATCGAGAACGATCTTGTCGAGTACAACCCCACGGGAGACGGCATTCTGAATGCTCTCGCGAAGGCCATTTTCGACCTCGGCGAAGATATCAGCGACGGGAGCCTGAGAATGCATTTCGCTGAATTCACCACGCGAATGCATCAAGACGAGTCCCGCACCCTTGGCGGCCGCAACATCCGCGACCGTCGGATCGAACCTTAAGCCGGAAATATCGTTCACGATCTCTGCTCCGCTTTCGAGTGCGGCCGTTGCGACCGCGGCCTTGCTCGTATCTACCGAGATCGGAACCTCACATCCTGACGCGATCAGCTTTTCAATCACGGGTATGATGCGACCAATTTCTTCGGCCTCGGAAACCCGTTCGCTGCCCGGCCTTGTCGATTCACCGCCGATGTCGATGATATCGGCACCTTCGTCGATCAAGCGTTCGGCGCGTCGAACGGCATCGACCGCCGAAAAGGCCTCACCGCCATCGGAAAAGCTGTCTAGCGTGACATTGCATATGCCCATCAACAATGGTTTGTCCACAAACAGATCTCTCTGAGAAGTTCGCAGGATCATAACTGAAATCTTAATCCTCTAAAGGCTCTAATACTAAGCGTCAAGCGAAATGGCCTGAGATCCGTTTGCTAACTTGAAAGCGGATGGCGATGTTATACTTAACAGCCTTGCGAAAAGAAGCAAACCTGGAGGAGAAATGAAAGATCGTTTTTCAAACCATAAGCCGTTGGCCCAACATATTTCTGTTATGCTGACTATTTTGACAATATTGTTATTGGTGATGTCATGCGGACGGTTCATCCCGCAACGCGGCCAAACGTCAAATGTGAACACGAACGCGTCAAATACAGATGCGGTAAATAACTCTTCTACAAATTTTGATTCCGGTAAGTACTCGGAACTTTTGGCTAGAAAGAAGGAATTTGTACAAATGACGCCGCCGGTCAAGATCGACCCTAAGGCAGTGATCAAAGGGAAAGTGGTCGTCGTCAGTCAAGGACTTGAGAGTTCCACCGATGACAGTATGTTGAGTCGCGGATTGGCCGACTATCGGTTGGCAAAAAGCATTGACGAACTCGAGACCATAATACAAGTTGTTTGTTCAAAAGGCGGCCAGGTCGCGGTTTACAAAGGTAAAGACGACCGAAAAGCGACGGGTTTCACGAGCAATTGCAAAGTTTCGATTATCGACTATAAGGCACCAGCAGTTATAGCCCAGAAGAACTTTTCCAATTCGAAACCGCCCGAAGTTATCAGGTCGATCGAGCCTGATGCCAAAGACGAGTATCTGATGCCGAGGCCGCTTGCCGACATCATCCGATATATTGACAGCTTTAAGGTCGATAAAGAGATAAGGTCCGATTACCCGTTAAGCGCAAAGGAGCTTCTGCGTGTTCCGTTACAGGTCTCTATTGACCCAGCACCGGTCATTAAAGGAAAGGTAATGTTTGCTCAGCGGGTAGAATACGGCAACATTGACCCATTTAACCCTACGACGACAGATTATTCGGACCTTGGGATTAACTATGGGTTTGGCTATGAAAAACTTGCAACGCGTAGCTCCGACGTGACGACACTTGTAAATATTGTATGTGCGAAAGGAAGCCAAATAGGGAAGGTAGGCAATGTTACCGAATTCTCCAGCAAGTGCGAGATATCCCTTGTTGACTATAAAACGATGACGGTTTTTGCACAAAAGACCATCGAAAACAAAAACCTGGAACAGGGTGCGCCAAAGGAGAGCTTTCCGACCGATTGGGTTGTGAAGCAGCCTAAGGACGAAATAACAGCTTACCTGCAAGGACTTCCTGTTTCATGAAGATGACTGTTATCAGATCGGGCAGAAAAAAACGGGATGAAGACAATGCTCTTCACCCCGTTTTCTTATTGCTCTTGTCAAGCTTTACGCCGTCGCCGGATTATTACCGGTTATCGGCGGCAGGATCGGCTTCTTGAAAGGCGAATCCGCCTTTCCTTCGCTTTCCGGCGAGCCGTCGTCATCATCGTTTGAAGCAGGTTCTGCATCAAGCGGAAGACCGGCGACGACGCGTCGGATCTGAATGCTGTCAAGCGTTTCGAACTCAAGCAGAGCCTCAGCGAGACGGACCATTGCGTCGCGATTCTCGCGTATGATCTTCTCGGCGCGTTCGTATTGTTCGGCGACGATCCGTTTGACCTCAGCATCGATCTTGATCGCCGTGTCTTCCGAATAATCACGATGCTGTGCGATCTCGCGACCGAGGAAGATCTGTTCTTCCTTTTTACCAAAGGTCAGAGGCCCAAGAGCGCTCATTCCGTATTCGCAGACCATCGCACGCGCGACCTCGGTCGCTTTCTCGATATCGTTCGAAGCGCCGGTCGTGATCGAGCCGATAAAGATATCTTCGGCGATACGTCCGCCCATCGCCATTGCGATCTGGCCGAGAAGATATTCCTTCGACGCTGAAAGACGATCTTTTTCGGGAAGATACATCGTCAGGCCAAGAGCCATTCCACGCGGAATGATCGTCACCTTGTGGACGGGGTCGATATTCGGCACCTTGAGGCCGACGAGCGTATGGCCGGCTTCGTGATAGGCCGTAATGCGTTTCTCTTCGTCCGAGATGACCATCGACTTACGCTCGGCGCCCATCATCACTTTGTCTTTGGCGATCTCGAAATCCGCCATCGTCACAACCTTCTTATTAAAGCGGGCCGCATTCAGGGCAGCTTCGTTGACGATGTTCGCAAGATCGGCACCGGTAAATCCTGGCGTTCCGCGAGCGATCACGCTGATATCAACGCCTTCGTCAAGCGGGATCTTGCGGGTGTGTACCTTCAGGATGCCCTCGCGGCCGCGAACGTCCGGTCGGCCGACGACCACTCGTCGGTCAAAGCGTCCGGGACGCAGAAGTGCGGGGTCGAGGACGTCCGGCCGGTTCGTCGAAGCCATCAGAATGACGCCGTCATTAGACTCGAAGCCGTCCATTTCGACGAGAAGTTGGTTGAGTGTCTGTTCACGTTCGTCGTGCCCACCGCCGAGGCCTGCACCGCGATGGCGTCCGACAGCGTCGATCTCATCGATGAAGATGATGCACGGTGCATTCTTTTTGCCCTGCTCGAAAAGATCGCGCACGCGGCTCGCGCCGACACCAACGAACATTTCGACGAAATCCGAACCTGAGATCGAGAAGAACGGTACGTTCGCCTCACCTGCGACAGCTTTTGCGAGCAAGGTCTTGCCGGTTCCCGGAGGTCCGACCATCAGAACGCCCTTCGGTATCTTTCCGCCGAGTTTTTGGAACTTTTGCGGATCCTTTAGAAATTCGATGATCTCCTGGAGTTCTTCTTTTGCTTCGTCAACGCCCGAGACATCCTTGAAAGTCACGCGCTTTTGCTGATTATTGAGAAGCTTTGCCTTGGATTTACCGAAGCTAAGGGCCTTATTGCCGCCCGCCTGCATTTGGCGCAAGGTAAAGGCAAGCACACCGAGAATAAGCAAGATCGGCAGGAATTGTATCAAGAGGATCCAGCCCCAGCCTTCGCTCTTCTGTTCGTCGCGGTCAACGATCTGCGTGCTTGTGCCGGCATTCTGTTCGTTAAAGGCGGCGATCTTTTCCTTCAAAAGCTTGATGGTCGCGTCGCTGCCGATATTCGTGACGTACTTTGCGTTGTTTACGTCGGTGAACTCGACCTGCGACTGCCTGAACAGAGCTTCCTTGAACTCTTTGTTGTTGATATGGGTGATCGCCGCATCAATGCTGAGATCCTGGGCCGGTTTGTTTTGTTTGGTCTGTAAAAACCACACAAAAACGAGAGCACCAGTGATGATGATCATCCAAAGAAGAATTTGTCGTGCCTTCGAACTCAAAATAAAAAGCCTCCGCCTGAACCTTTCGCTTGTTGCCGCCAAAATGACAGGCCAAAAAGGGCAGTCATCTTAGGATGAAAGTCGGCTATTGGCGCGTTGTTCCCGAAAAATAGGGTACGAACAGCGCCAACCCTTAATTTTAGGCGCGCCAGCCGCCTTTTTCAACCTTATTTAGTACGGTAAGCGAGCCAACCGCCGCTTCTTTCGACAACTCCGCCTTCGGGAAGTTCCGCGATCCGGCCGCTTTTAGGGCTTTTTGCAAGGTCGCTGACCGCCTTTATGTGTGCGGCTGTCAACTTGCGCGCGTGGCCGCGGTTGGCGACCAACCAGCTGCGGATAAGCGTTAGACGTTCAGCCTCGGCAAGCCCAAGGAGGTCGGCTGACCGGAGTTTCCCTGCAGATCGTGCGGGTGACGGCTCCTGTGAAAAATATCCGGCCGTCCGGGCCAAGGTCTCCACAATGCGAGGATTAAGCTCGCAAAGCAGCGGGATCACCTCTCGGCGGATCTTCACGCGGGAAAAGCGAAGATCCATATTCATCGGGTCCGAGCGGAAATCGACGCCAAGATCACCGCAATATTCGACCGTATCCTCGCGAGAAGCGATGCTCAGCATCGGCCGTATGAGCTGAGCCTGACAGCCTTCCAAAGGCCGTGCGGAAGGCATTGCAGCAAGGCCTGACGGGCCGCTTCCGCGAATTAGGTTCAACAGAAACGTCTCAGCCTGATCGTTGATCGTGTGGCCGGTCAGCACAGCATAAGCATCAAATTTCTCTGCAGTTTTGGCGAGAAATTCATAGCGGGCGAGGCGTGCATTTTCCTCGAGATTGCCGCGTTTTGCGATCGGGAAATTCCCAAGGACGAACGTGATACCGCGTTCTTCGCAAAGTTTGCGGACAAACTCCGCATCTTTGCCGCTGTCCTTTCGCAACGCATGGTCAAAATGCGCCGCGATCAGCCGGTGGCCAAGCTTTTTTCTGTCTGCCAAAACTTTCAATGCCAGGAGCAGAGCGGTCGAATCTGCGCCGCCCGAACAGCCGACAACGACGGCTTCGCCGTCCGTTTGCAGCGAGAGACGCCGCCATTCTGTGATCAATTTTCGTTCGAATCGATGCACTAGCCGATCGCTCCCGCTTCCGACCTGCGGCCATTCTGTTGTCTGCGCGAATACGTCATAAAACCCCTCGACCAACAAGAATTCTACTCACGTTTTCGGCCGCCGAATAGCACAAACCGCACAAAACGTATCAAAATGCACAAAATGTATCAAAGTGCACGAAATGCACGATTTGCACGATTTGCACAAAAGGTCAGAATCACCTGCGTTGGCGGTGATCCTGTCAGTTCTGTTGATATGCGGCCCTTTTTTGGTTAAGGATAGTGATCCGCGATGTTGAGATAAGCTTTCCGCGGCGGTCCGTGATCTCGATCTTCCAGATGCTGATCGTTTTGCCTGAATGGATCGGCTCAGCAACGGCGGTAATAAGCCCTTTCGAGACGGCGCGTACGTGATTTGCATTGATCTCGATGCCGACAGGCGTTACCTTTTCGAGATCCGCCCCGACGACGGCACCGACCGACGCCGCACTTTCTGCTAAAAGCACAGAGACGCCGCCATTCATAACGCCCGTGTATTGATGCACCTTTGGCGTAACTTCCATCGAAAGAACGACGCGTTCCGGCTTCGCCTCGATGATCTCGATCCCGAGAAAGACGAAGAGTTCATTGGTTGCAGTGTCTTTAAGCAGACGTTCTCGATCGATCATCTTTCAAGTTTTGCTTTTGCAGCAGCAAGAGCCTCGCGTACGCGTTCGGGTGACGTGCCGCCGACTGCTGAACGAGCAGCGAGCGAGGCATCAATACTCAGGCGATCAAACACATCTTCTTCGATCAGGTCAGAAAATTGCCTGAGATCGCCAAGAGCGAGTTCGTTCAGCTCGCAGCCTTTTTCGATGGCGAAAAGAACTGCCTTTCCGACTGCTTCATGAGCGGAGCGGAATGGCATTCCTTTCTCGACAAGATAATCGGCAAGGTCTGTTGCGTTGAGATAACCGGAGGCGGCGGCCGTGCGAGCTGCATCTTCGTTCAACGAAGTATTGTCCAGAATAACCGCGGCGGCCCGCAGCGAAATGCCTATCGTGTCGATCGTGTCGAAGACCGCCTCCTTGTCTTCCTGCATATCCTTGTTGTATGCGAGCGGCAGGCCTTTGAGCATCGCAAGCAGCGACAAGCTATTCCCGAAGACACGGCCTGCTTTGCCTCGCAGGAGTTCGAGCGCGTCGGGATTCTTCTTCTGCGGCATCAGGCTCGAACCGCTCGACACCGCGTCGCTAAGCGTGATGAAGCCGAATTCCGTCGATGCGTAAAGGATCATATCCTCGGCAAGCCGCGAAAGATGCACCATCAGGAGCGCCGCCGCCGCGCAAATATCGACAGTAAAATCACGATCCGAAACCCCGTCAAGACTATTCGCGGTAACCTTGTCGAAACCCAACTCTCTTGCCACCGCGTCGCGGTCGATCGGAAATCCGGTTCCGGCGACAGCCCCTGAACCAAGCGGCATTACATTGACCCGCTTTCGGGTCTGTTGGAACCTTTCGACGTCTCGCGTGAGCATCTCGAAATACGCAAGGCACCAGTGTGCGAAAAGCACGGGCTGCGCACGCTGCAAGTGCGTGTAAGCGGGAATTACCGCATTCTCGTAGCGCGTCGCAAGAGCGAGGAGAGCTTCTTGCGCACGCTGTATTAGTGCGATGACGACGTCAACTTCATCGCGGCACCAAAGCCGAAAAGCCGTCGCGACCTGATCGTTTCGGCTGCGGCCGGTGTGCAGCTTTCTACCGGTGTCGCCGATCTTCTCGATGAGCTTTGCCTCGATGAATGAATGCACATCCTCGGCCTTCGCCGTCGCGAAATAGTCGGCGCGTTCGCCCGCTTCATTCAATAGAGCTTTCAGGCCGGTTACGATGCTGTCGGCCTCCTCAGACGAGATAATTCCGGCACGTTGAAGCCCATTCGCGTGGGCGCCGCTCGCCGCTACGTCCGCTGCGAAGAGCCGCTGATCGAATCGGAAGGAATCGTTGAATTCGGCAAATGTTTCGTCCGGCGGAGCCGTAAACCGCCCGCCCCAAAGTTGTTTCTTGTCGTCGGCCATACCAAAACCTGAGTTTTACGGTATTCTACTTCTTTTGGCGGACATACGGCATTTCCAGGCCGAGAAACTGCAGATTTTTGTGATGAAAAAAGATATTAAGAAACTCGTTCTTGCGTATTCGGGCGGATTGGACACGTCCGCTATGCTGCTTTGGATCAAGGAAACATACGGCTGCGAGGTCATCTGCTACACGGCGGACGTCGGTCAGGGCGATGAACTCGACGGCCTTGAGGAAAAGGCACTCGCGACGGGAGCATCAAAGCTCTATGTCGAAGACCTGCGTGAGGAATTCGTAAAAGATTTTGTCTGGACTGCTGTAAAAGCGAATGCACTTTACGAAGGCACTTATCTCTTGGGAACGAGCCTTGCTCGCCCAGTGATCGCGAAACGCCAGATCGAGATCGCTCAAATGGAAGGTGCCGATGCCGTCGCTCACGGAGCTACCGGCAAGGGCAACGATCAGGTGCGTTTTGAGCTGACATACTACGCTCTAAAGCCGGACATCAAGGTCGTTGCGCCGTGGCGGCATTGGGATTTCAAGGGACGTGCCGACCTCATCGCGTATTGCGAAAAACACGGCATTCCCGTCACCGCGACCACGCAGAAACCGTATTCGATGGACCGCAATCTGATGCACGTCTCATACGAAGGCGGCATCCTCGAAGATCCCTGGGCCGCGCCGCCCGAAGACATTTTTCTGATGACGAGGTCGCCAAAGGACGCACCCGACAGCCCGACCGAGATAACTTTGACTTTCGAGAAAGGTGAGCCCGTTGCGATCGACGGCGATCGGTACGGAGCAGTCGATATGCTCTCAAAGCTCAACCACCTCGCAGGCGAGAACGGCATCGGCCGCATCGATATCGTCGAGAACCGCTTCGTCGGGATGAAGTCCCGCGGTGTTTACGAAACGCCAGGCGTCACTATTCTTCAAACCGCACACCGCGCTCTCGAATCCATCACGATGGATCGCGAAGTTATGCGTCTGCGTGACAGCTTAGGGACAAAGTTCGCTGAGAGTGTCTATTACGGATTCTGGTTCGCTCCCGAGTTTACGATCCTCCGAAAAATGATCGACGAGACGCAAGAGATAGTGAACGGCGAAGTCCGCCTCAAACTCTACAAAGGCAATGTCATCGTCGAAGGCCGCCGTTCGCCGAACTCGCTCTATCGCGAACGCGTCGTAACCTTCGAGGACGACGCCGGCGCCTACGACCAGCAAGACGCCGAAGGCTTCATAAAACTCCAAGCTCTGCGGTTAAGATTGAGAAATATGGAGTAAAAGACGCGGAACCACGACGAGGAGTGGAGTGCATCCAAATGAACACAGATGGTCTAGATGGTTGTTATGAAGTTTAGTAAGAGACTCTCAGAACCGCCATTTCATTAGCGCTTGAAAGCGTTAATGAAAATGAGCAGATCAAGAAAAAGAACTTCAATCACTGGCATAACAAAAGCCGCCAGCGAAAAAAAAGACAAACGACTTTACAATCGTTGTTACCGCCGTAAATTCCGAATGGTCTTGCGTCGCTTTGACGGGGACGAAGTGTTTCCAAAACTCAGAGAACTTAGTAACGTTTGGTCGATGGAAAAGGATGGAAAAAAATGTTTTGACCCCGACAGATATCCGAAGCTTATGCGCAAATGACCGATAAGGAATAGCAATGGAGGAAACCGGAGCGGTCGTCGTAGTCATCAAGGTTGGGCACCGGAGCGAGGTCTATCGAAAATAGAACTCGGAAAGCAGGCAAAAGTTAGCCGCGAATGCACGAATATAAATGCTCTATTCGTGCATTCGCGGACCGTTTTGTGTCTAGCGTAAGCTCCTGGAGGAGTACCTGCTTTAGGACACAAATCCCTTGAATTTCGACGCGCTTGCGGCGTAGCCCGGGAAGACCTTTGCGAGGTCTTTTGCACCGAGGTGTTTTGCGGCTGCTTCGCCAAAGACATCGCGAAAGTCTGTCGTTACGGCGAGGTCGCGGCCTTCGTAAAGCTGGTCGTTCTTCATACCTTTCCAATCGCCGTAAACCTTGCCGCCGCGAACGGAATTGCCGAGTGCGAACATCGTGTTGCCGTGGCCGTGGTCGGTTCCACGGCTGCCGTTCTCGCGGGCAGTTCGGCCGAATTCGCTCATTGTAAGCACAAGAACGTCGTCCATTTGTTTGCCAAGATCGGTCGCAAACGCCGCGATCGAGAGAGCGAATGTACGCAGGAAATTCGAGAGCTGGCCGCGTGCTCCGCCTTCGTTCAAGTGCGTGTCCCAACGAATATCGTTGCCGGTATCGGTGAACGCGACCTCAAGGCCGACACCAGCCTTAATGAGCTGCGCGATCTGCTTTAGCGAACGGCCGAGATCGGTATTCGGATAGACGGCACCGTTCGCGGGCTGATACTTTGCGGGATTGGCACGCTTTAAAAAGTCCATCGCCTCGAACGTCTCTTTGCCTGTTTTGTTGAGCGTGTCCTTTACGTTCTGGTCGTAGATGCCTTCGAAACCGCCCTTGAGATCGGTCGTGTATAGCCCGGCCTGGATCGTAAAATCCGAAAGGTTCGCCATCGCGACCGACGGCGCTTTGCCGTATAGCGAACGCGGCAAAGTTTGCGTCATCGAGACTGCACGGAATGGCGATGCGTCTTTCTTCGGCGCAGATTGAAGCACGCGGTTGAGCCAGCCGTCTGGAGTAGATTTACGGCCCGGCGTGCCGGATTCCATATAGTCTTGAGCGTCGAAATGCGAACGCGTGTTGTCGGGCGAACCGACGCTCGTAATAGCCGCGAGCTGTCCGCTTTTGTAGAATGGTGCGAGTGGTGCGAGGCTCGGATGAAGGCCGAAATGCCCGTCGAGATCGACAGCTCCGTCCGTTTTGCCCGGCGCTTGAACAGCGATCGTCGGTCGAAGGTTGTAATACTCACTATCACCGTACGGCACGAGCATATTCAGCCCGTCAACAGCACCGCGTTGGAATATGGTAACGAGGACTTTGCGGCCTTTACTGCCGTTCTTTGTCTGCGCCGCTGCAAACTGATGCAGGAAATTCGGAGCAGCGGCCATAACGCCAAAGCTCGCCAAACCCATTCCAGTTGCCTTCAAAAAATAACGTCTATCCATACAAAAAACCTCACCAACCAAAGTTTAGACGCAGCCGTCGCGACTTTAGACGGTCTATTTTCGGACAATTTTAATCGGACGCACTTAAATGCGTGAAACGAACGTGTGTTCTTAGCAAAATTGAAGCGGTCCGCAGTTTTAGCAAAAGGTTGGAAAAAAAGCTGTCAGAACTCTTTAGAAATGTCATATAATATAACTCATTGGAAATGTCCGCTTTTTCATTTGGCCTTTCGGATGACAAACCGGTGTCTGGTGACTTTGACGGTGACGGAAAGACAGATGTAGCAGTTTTCCGCGCATCGAACGGTACTTGGCATGGCTTCGAAGCTCTGCTGCCGTCTATAGCACAGCCCAATTCGGACTGAGCGGAGACCGGCCTGTACAGGGCGATTACGACAGAACCGATGCGGCGGTTTGGACACCCGCGACGGGACGGTGGCGTATCTTAAAGAGCAGCGACTCGACGCAGATGGAAGAATACTGGGGCGGCAGTAGTAACGGGGATATTCCGGTTCCGTCAGCGTTTAATCGGTGAGATTTGTTCTTTGAAAGGAGAAAAACGTGATGCGAAAGAATATTCGAAATGCAGCGTTGGTAGGCGTGGGGGTGTTACTTGTGGCCACATTGGCTATCCTTTCCTCCCGAGCGAGGCTCAGAAAGCTCAATTTCAACCTGAAAGCCAAGCGACAGCGACGCCGACCCCTGATCAGGACGAGCTTCTTAAGAAAGTTCGATGGAGCAGCATCGTCAGCGATTTCGTAGACACTGTGTCTGACAAAGAACCCGGCTGGGTTCTGGCCAATATGTCTTACTATCAGGATGAACGAGTGAACGCTGCAACCCTCGTCTTTAACGCCGATATTGACGCGAAAGTAATTGTAGATATCATTGAGGCTAGGACTCTAGATAAGGCGAAAAGTCGTTTTGTAACTCATCTCTCTCGAGGCGAGATCGTCTCCTGCCGGGGCGACGGATGTGGCGAGCAGGGCATAGAGATGTGGGAGGGCCGCAAGGCTTCCGATACTAAAGAGTTCGTCGGCTTCTTAGGTTTAGTTATCAGAGAAGGTGTCTACGTAGTTACGGTCGAGTGCAAATCGTATGAGACGGCAAAACGCATCGCGGGTTATGCTCTGGGTGCCGCCACAAAGACAGAAGGACGTAAATTATTCCCGAGTTAACAGATCACCCAGAGGCAGAAACCGGCCTGGGGTGCCGTGTCTTGGTACCGCTAGGGGGCAAATGTTGATAGACCGCAAACAGCCAGTAATTCTCCGGAGTGTGTTGTAGCACACTCCTCCTCCCGTAACAGATATAAGATCTCCATCTCCCTTTCTCGTATTCGTAGCTTACCGTCTTACCGGATGATGATCTCATCGACGAAGATGTAGGCGTCGAAGCCTGCGCCGGGATGCCAGGCGGGAATCTTGCCTAAATTCTTCGCGTGTACACGGACGTATCGGGCCGTAACGGGCGAGATCTTCGTTACATAATCGCGAGCGGTCGGAGTCATATCCTCGGGCGAGAGATCGGTTGCGATCTCGGCAACTTTGCGGAAATTCACGCCATCGTCTGAGACTTCGAACTCTATTTTGGTAGGCATCCAGATCCAGGAGCGTGCGACCTGCAGGAATCCGCCGCCGAGTTCGCTGATCCTTGCCGGACGCTGGAGGTCGATCGTCGCGACGAAGTCCTGCCCCTGATAACCTTGCCACTCGCCGCTCGCAAAATTCTCAGTTCCGCGAATGCCGTCGATCAAACCTCCGTCACCACCGCCGTCGTACTGCCGGCTGTATTTTGAAGCGATCGAAACCGTCCAGTCGTTCGGTTTCTTTACGAACTTGGCGGTAACTTCCTTGCTCGTCGTGTCACCTCTTTTTGCGTAGGCGGTTATGGTCGAGGTGGCTGTGATCGTGATCGGTTTTGTATATCGAGCTTCGGGCGTAGTCTCGCCGTTATCGGTCTTGATGGAATAGAAGATCTCGGCCTTTGGATCGATGCTGTGCAATGCTATCACTGCCGTTTTCTCAAACGTCCTTGGCCCATCAACGTACGGCACTGCAACAAGATCAACGTCGATCTTGCTTGTTGAAAATTCCGTGAACCAGTCTTTCACAGGCACAGGCGACATCTCGAATTCGAGTGTGCCGCCATTAGCGATATCGCTGTGCGTGATGAACGTTTTGCGGTAAGGCTTGCCGTTGAGTTTGACCGAGGCCACGTAAATATTTTTCGCCGAGACGTTCGGCGCCTTTACGGTGAACGTCTTGCCGTTCTCGAGGTTGTATTTCATCACCTTAAAAAGCGGCGTTCCGAGGTCGTATTTCGCATTGCCGGGAGCCGTCGGATAAAAGCCGCTTGCGCTCAGTATGTACCACGCGGACATCTGGCCGCAGTCCTCGTTGCCGATGAGGCCGTCGGGCGTTGGCTTGTAAAATTCGTCGAGGATCTGACGCACGTACTTCTGCGTTTTCCACGGCTCGCCCGCGTAATCGTATAGATACGCGATGTGGTGCGAAGGCTCGTTACCGTGTGCGTATTGGCCGATGAGACCGGTGATGTCGGGCTGGACGCGGCCTGTGAGCTTGTCGGTCGTCGTGAAGAGTTCGTCGAGCTTTGCGGCAAACTTCGCATGTCCGCCCATCAACTCCATAAGCCGGTCGATGTCCTGTGGAACGAAGAACGTATAGACCCAACTGTTGCCTTCCGTAAAATGGAACGTTACTTCGTTCGGCGAGAAGGGCGAGACAAAGCCGCCGTTCCGCTTTGGCCGCATAAAGCCGGTCGCGGGATCAAAAAGGTCTTCGAAATAGCGGGCGCGCTTCGAGAAAGCGTGATAATCGTTTTTCAGCTTGCCGACAACTTCGTCGTCAATGACTGTCCACATCGAGAGACGTTTATCCATCTTTTTAGCTCGCTCGTTGCCCATAACTAGTGCCATCTGAGCAATGCACCAATCGTCGTATGCGTATTCGAGAGTTTTTGAGACGGATTCGTTCTCGTCCTCCATCGATATGTAACCACGACGTCTATATGCCGCGAGGCCGAAATGGTCGAGTTCGGCGGAGTGTACCGCGGCGGCGTAGGCCTTTTCGTAATCGAACCCTTTTATGCCTTTTGCCATCGCGTCGGCGATCACGGAGACGGCGTGGTAGCCGATCATCGTGTCGGTCTCTTCACCCCAAAGTTCCCAGACAGGCAAACGCCCGCCTTGCTCGTAAATGCGTATGAACGTGTTGATGAAATCGACCGTGCGCTTCTCGTCAATGATCGTATAGAGCGGATGCGCCGCCCGAAACGTATCCCAAAGCGAGAAGACGGTGTATTGGTCGGACGGAACGCGGACGCCCTCGTCCGCAATCGCCGGATTCTCCGGCGACGCTGACTTAGATTTCCCGGGAGCTGAAGCCGTGCGAGGTTTTTTCGGGCCGAGGCGGTCCGAATTGCGGACGGGGGCGTCCGCGTTCCGCAGTTGATGAATCTTCCCGTCGCGGCCGCGATATTTGCCGTCAACGTCGTTGAAGACGTTCGGCTGGATCGCGGTGTGATAGAGAGCCGTGTAGAAGTTCGCCATCTGCTCAGGCGTCCCGCCCGAAACCTCGATCTTACTGAGTTCCTTGTTCCAAGCCGCCTTTGCATCGGCGCGCACCTTGTCAAAATCCCAACCGGGCATCTCAGCCTCAAGATTCTTCCGCGCACCTTCGATCGAGACGTAGGAGATCGCGACTTTGACCATGATCTGGTCACCGGGTTTCGTGTCGTATTGGACCGCTGTCTTTATGTTCTGGCGAGTTTGCGAGCCGTCAGGCCGCGTAGTCGGTTCTTTTAGAGCTGTCTTGTCTTCTACGACGGCCATCTTGTACCGAGATGGTTGAGAAAACTCTACGACAAAATAGACCGTCTGATCTTCTGCCCAAGACCGTGAGCGTCGGAAGCCTTCGATCTTGTTACCCACGACCTTGATGTCTGAATCCAATACTCGATCTCGCCATTTCAGATCCAGAATGATATTCGCTCGGCCACCGTTCGGGAAGGTATATCGATGCAGGCCAACTCGTCTTGTCGCCGTCAGCTCGGCAAAAATCCCAGAATCATCCAGCTTCACTGAGTAATATCCGGGTTCTGCCTTCTCATTCGAATGAGAGAATTTGGACTCGTACGTATGCGATGTGGAGAGAGAAGGATCGAACGTCGGCATCAGCAAAATATCGCAGCCGTCGGGGATGCCTGTGCCGGATAGGTGCGTCATCGAGAAGCCGTAGATGATGTCATCGGAGTAGTGATAGCCGGAAGAGCCGTCCCAGTTGTCGATTCGGGTGTCGGGGGAGAGTTGGACCATTCCGAACGGGACGGTCGCACCCGGAAAGGTGTGCCCGTGGCCGCCCGTGCCGATGAACGGGTTGACGAACTGCGTATAGTCGCGCGTCTGCGCATTGATTGTCAGCAGTGAGCAGAGAGCGATAAGGACAAGATACCCGCAGAGACGCAAAGTCGCAGAGAAAGAAGGTTTACTTTTCATAGTTTTGCCCACGGATCTATTGCCCACGAAAGACACGAAAAAAACGGAAAACGAGAAATTGGCCGCGAATAACGCGAATAAGAATATCGCCCTTACCTTCTTTCGCGTGTTTTGTGTGTTTCGTGGGTGCCTCCTACAAGATCACCGCCACTTTACCGCTTTGAACACGATCTGCTTGTAGTCATCGTGTTCGTAAAGGACGCCGATCGTCTTGCTGTCGAGCAGCACGATATCCGAATACGCGGTGAAGTCCCGCCCTTTTGGATCGCTCGTGCCATCGACAAGAAAACTCTTCTTCCACGTCTCGCCATTGTCGTAGCTTATCCTGAGCGTCAAGTTGTTGCGATCCTTTTGATCCGCGTTGTTCGCGAACGCGAAGATCTTACCCTTAATATGCAAAAGGCTGCCCTGGCACACGGGATCGGGCAGGTTCTTTTCGAATCCTGCGTCTTTCCAGGTCTTGCCGCCGTCACTGCTCCGTGCCGTAATGCGATATTTTTGATCGCCGCGTTGATTGCGAGCATTCAATAGAATGTCGCCCTTCGACGTTTCGGCAGCGGTCGCCTCGTTACTCCCTGCAATGCCGATGTCGCCCGCGATGTGGAACGTCTTGCCGTGATCGTCCGAGTAAAAACCGGCGGCCATATAATCCGTAAAATCCCGCTGCGGTTCGCCTTTTGAGTAATTAACGGGAACGAATATACGGCCGCGATATTTGCCTTTCGCGAGTTGGATCGCGTGGCCCGGCGTGTTCGCGTATGCACGCCAGTCGCTGCGTTTCACCTGCGAAGTGATATTCACTGCCTCGGACCACGTGTTGCCGCCGTCAATGGATGTGATGTACCAAACCTCACGGGTGCCTTTGCCCTCGCGAATTTCCCGCTCCGTTCTATCGCCCGTGTTGTAAAAGAGGAAAATTCGCCCTAGCGGATAACGCGGGTCGAGTTCATCGACGACCGGCGCCGAGTTGCTCGCCTGCAGCGTGCCGTTGTCAACAACGACGATCTGCTCGGAAAATGTTTTGCCGTTATCGCTGCTTGTCTTTAGAACGATATCGTTGTCGCCGAAATCGCCTGCGCCCTTTCGCCTCGCCTCGGCGAATGCAAGCAGTTTGCCCGACCGCAGTTTAACGATCGCGGGAATGCGGTAACTCGCCGCTCCGCCCTTGCCGCTCTCGAAAACGACTGTCTCCTGAGCGGCGGCGAATGTCGCCAACAGGACAGTAAGAAGGAAACTGACGCAGAACTTTGCCATACATTCCCTTTAGAGGTGGTTCAGTTACCGTAAAGGATCTGCGGGCTAGCGCTTACGGTACGCTGCCCTTTGTTCTCGAGGTCAAGAATGATGATCGAGTTTGCGCCCTTCTTGAGCCAACCTGCGGGCAGATAGAGCGATTGCTGCGGGCCGATGCTCCAAAATCTTCCCAGATGATGGCCGTTCACCCAGACGTGGCCTTTGCCCCAATCCCGCATATCGAGGAACGTATCGCCGACCTCTTTCAGCGTGAACGACCCGCGGAAGAACGCGGCATTCGGCATCTCTTTCTTTGTGAACTTCAGCTGCGAAAGGTTATCGAAAGGCAGAGAGACCATCTCCCAGTCTTTCAACTCCGCGTTGTCGAGCAGAACTTCTTCCGTGATGCCTTTGCGGTCGAAAATGAAGTCGTTACCGTAATTCAGACGTCCCATATTCTCGACGAGAACTTCGAGTACGTCGCCCTTTTTCGCATCGATCGCGATCGATTGTTCTTTGCGGCCGCGGTCGAGTTGGGCGATGAATTTGTGGTTCAGAAAAACGTGCGAGTAATCGTGCTGCTCCTTGAACTCAAGCGTGCCTTTTGCGTCCGCATCGAAACGATGTCGATAAAGCACGAAACCGTAGTTCTGCCCAAGATTCTCCATCGGCAGGACATCCCGCGACCTGTGGATCTTGCCGAGTGTCCGAGCGGCATCGAAGATCCCGGCGGTTTCCTTCAGTTCGAACGCCGGTAAGTCGATGAACTTCGGTTCGTCCTTGATCTCAGGAAACGTTTCGTTCGGAAAATACTTTTTGATCACGTCGCGAAGGACGCGATATTTTTCGGACGGCCGACCGGCAGCGTCGAGAACGCCGTCGTAATCGTAATCGGACGTGTCGGGCTGGTACGGAACCTGATTCGAATAGTTCGCACCGGCCATATAGCCGAAAGACCACCCGCCGTGCCACATATAGAAGTTGAACGAGATGCCGTTGGCGAGCATATAGTCGATGCCTTTTGCGACGGACGCGGTATCGACGGTGTGGTGTTTCTCGCCCCAGTGATCGAACCAGCCCGTGTAGTATTCGCCGACCATTCGCGGAATGCCGCTGCGGAATTTTGCGAGCGTCTCGAATTGTTTCGCCGGGTCTTGCCCCCAACCAAAGTTGATGACGGGAAGCACGTCAGGCAATGTGCCGCCCTTCAGCATCGAATCGCTCGGGCCGTCCGAGGTAAAAAATGGAACGGTAAAGCCCGCGTCGATCAGGCTCTGTTTAACTGCATTCAGATATTCCTTGTCGCTGCCGAAAGAGCCGTATTCGTTCTCGACCTGCGCCATTATGATGTTGCCGCCGTTCTGTATCTGGAGCGGTGCGAGACGCTTTCCCACCTCTTTCATATAGCGATCTGCCGCCGCAAGGAAGCTTGGATCCTTCGACCTGATGACCATCTTCTTGTCTCGGAGCAGCCATGCGGGAAGTCCGCCGAAATCCCACTCGGTGCAGACGTACGGGCCGGGACGAATGATAAGGAAAAGCCCTTCTTCCTGTGCAAGCTTTGCGAACCGTGCTATGTCTTTGCCGCCCGCGAAATCAAATTTGCCGGGCTGCGGCTCGTGCTCATTCCAAAAGATATAGGTCGTGATCGTGTTGAGGCCCATCGCCTTCGCCTTGCGAAAGCGGTCGCGCCAATGCTCGGGCGGCACACGCGGGTAATGCATCTCGCCGGAGCGAATGATAAAAGGCTTTCCGTCGAGTACAAAATGCTCGCCTTCAACGGCGAAGGTGTGCTTTTGAGCAAAAAGAGTCGTGCTGCATAGCAGCAGAATCACAACAAACAACAGCTTTTTCATACTAAATTCTCACGTTTCTTCTGCCAGCCGCCGCGTGTGAAATCGGGAATTTTCACCGGCATGGAGCCGCGTGTGACGGAAAGTGCGCTCAAGGGGAACGGTGCGGAGATCGCTGCTCCGTCATAAACATCCATATCGTACGAGAGTCCCTCGCGGAAACACTGCACGAGTCTCCATGCCATGATGAAGTCCATGCCGCCGTGACCATGGCCGCTCGCCTTTGCCCCAAGCTCTTTCCAGAGGCGATGCGTGTACTTTTCCTTGTACTTGTCGATCGTCGCGAACTTATGTCCGCCTTCCTGCCCATCAACAAAGATTCGCGGCGGATAGTCGCGAAATACGCCTTTTGTCCCCTGGATGAGGTTTATGCGGTCGTAAGGATGCGGCGTTACGACGTCGTGCTGCACCTTGATCGAGAGGCCTTTCGCGGTCTTGATCAGGGTGGTGTTCATATCGCCGCAGATATATTTTTCACGCCATTTCGGACTGCCCTTCGGAACCGTTCTTTCGCGATAGACATCGAGCGAACGAGAAGGCGACGACATCGAAACGAGATAGTCGAACCGATCACCGCGATTGATGTTCATATAGTTCGCAACAGGTCCGAGGCCGTGTGTCGGATAAAGATTTCCGTTCAAACGCGTGTGCCAAGCGCGACGCCAAAGGCCTTCGCTGTCGTTCTCATTCATTATCTCGCGAAGGTCGTGTATGTACGCGCCTTCGCCATGCGTGATCTCGCCGAAAAGCCCGTCACGCACCATATTGAGCACCATCGTCTCGTTAAAATCGTAATTGCAGTTCTCCATCATAATGCAATGCTTTCGCGTGCGTTCTGATGTATCGACGAGAGCCCAAATATCCTTCATCGTCGTCGCCATCGGGACCTCGACGCCGACATGCTTGCCGTTGTTCATTGCAGCAAGAGCGACGCGTGCGTGCCATTCCCAGGGCGTCGGAGAAAAGACAAAATCGATATCGTCGCGTTGGCAAAGCTTCTCGAAAGCGTAGTCGCCGTCAGTGTACATCGCAGGCGACGGCCGGCCTGCTTTTTCGATCTGCGCTTTGCCCTTTTCCGCATTGGCCTTCACGTTGTCGCAAAGCGCTACGATGTCCAGGTTATCGACGCCGAGAAAATCGTTGATCATCGATTGTCCGCGTCTTCCGACGCCGACGACGCCGAGCCGGACGCGATCGCGTCTCTCAAAAGGCACGCCGATCATCGACTTTGCCGGTACGGCAGCGTGGGCACTGTCGGTCCCGACCAATGCCGTTGCGATCGTCGCCGCAACGCCGGTTTTCAACAGATCTCGTCTTGTGATGTCGCTCATCGTCTTTCCTCCAATATTCTATTTAGTGAACAAACTCTCCGCCGTACACACGGCCCAATCCTTGGCCCTTCAAACCCCAAAGCACACGGAACATCGCATCGCCGCCGCGATGGTTATAGCGAAGTGATATCTTGTGATAACCGGCCTTTAGCGGGATGATCGCCGAACGCAGTTTGCGGTCATTTGTACCTGCATCGTCAATTGGCCGCTCATTATCGACCAAAACGGTTACGTCCCAAGTCGCATCGACCTGGAGTTCATAAATTCCATCGACCGGAGCCTTCAGATAGCCGTCAAAAGAGACGCCGAAGTTTTGCTTCAGGTCGTATGTTTTTGCGAACTGTTCCAGCATTATCGATTTCGTCTCGCCTTTGACCGGATCCTTTTCCGGCAAATAGAATTCAAACGCGACGCCGGGCCGCTTCTGTTCCGGCTCTACAGAAGGCAGCGGTTCGCGGTTGATATAAGTGGCCGCATAAACAGAGCTCTTCCTGCCGGAGGGGATGACGACGATCGTCTTTACGGTCTTGACCTCGCCCTTTGCGACCTCAAAAGTGACCGGTTGTGTGTAGAGTTTTGAATTCACGTCCGGTGTTGAGCCGTCGAGCGTGTAATAGATCTTGTAGCTGGCAACAAGCGGCTTGATATCGAGCGTTGCCTTGCCATCCGGGCTTACTATTGTGTTCTTAAGGCCTTCCGGCTCCGGAATGCGAAAATTTACATTCTCGGCTTCGAGACGCTCGAGATTTGCGCCAAGGCGCCGTTTGAAATCTGCGTAATTTTTATTCGCAGGCAATGTCCACAGCACCTCAGACAACGCGAGCATTCGCGGGAACGCCATATATTCGACATTCTCAGGCTTTTTCAAATACTCGGTCCAGATGTTCGCCTGGCCGCCGAGAATGTACTTGACCTCGTCCGGCGCAAGTTCCTTCGGCACAGGATCCCAGCCGTAAACCCTTTCGAGCGGAATATAGCCGCCGATCGTCAGCGGTTCATACGACGGGTCACCTTGCCCGTAATCGAAATATACGTATGTGTTCGGTGTCATTATCACATCGTGATGAGCGTTGGCGGCCTCGATTCCGCCTTTCTCGCCACGCCAGCTCATTATGGTCGCGTTCGGTGCGACGCCGCCCTCGAGGATCTCGTCCCAGCCTATGATCTTCTTGCCTTTCGAATTTGTGAATTTCTCGATGCGGCGAATGAAATAGCTCTGAACCTCGTGTTCGTCCTTGAGGTTCTCGCGCTTTTTTAGTTCCTGAACGTATGCCGAATCCTTCCAAAAATCTTTCAGAACTTCATCGCCGCCAATGTGGATGTACGGCGAATCGGGGGAAAGTTTGATCGTCTCGTCGAGAACGTCTTCGAGGAATTTGAAAGTTTCCTCGGTCGGGCAGAACACTTCTTTGAAGATGCCCCAAGTCTTTTTCACCTCGAACTTGTAATCGGGTGCCGCACAGCCTTTCCCCAGTTCCGGATATGCCGCGAGTGCGGCAGAAGCATGGCCGGGAAGCTCGATCTCCGGGATGATCGTGATGTAGCGAGCCTTTGCGTAAGCTATGACATCTTTGATCTGCTGCTGCGTGTAGAAACCCTCGACCGGCACACCGTCGCCCTTGAAGGTCGGTGAATACCGCCCAAGAAGGGACTCGCTTCGCTTAGAACCGATCTCCGTGAGCTTCGGATACTTCTTGATCTCGATCCGCCAGCCCTGATCGTCCGTCAAATGCCAATGAAATACATTGAACTTATACTGCGACATCAGATCGATGTACTTCTTGACGAACTCGACCGGCATAAAATGCCGACTAACATCAAGATGCATCCCGCGATACTGGAAACGGGGTGAATCGGAGATCGCAACCTGCGGGATAGCTATCTTGGTCGAGCCTTTAAGCGGCAGTATTTGAAGGAGCGACTGCGCGGCATAGAAGCGTCCGGCGGCCGAACCGCCGATCTGTATCGTTGAGCCCTCAACCTTCAGCGAATAGGAGCCGTCTGCTCCGGTGTCGGCCGGCCCAAAGACGATCGAGCTCTCACCGCTTTCTTTCTTGCTGATCTTTAGCGAAAGGCCATATCGGCTCCGGATCTCGCCATTCAGCATCGCGGCCAACGCCTTTGCTTCCTTATCCTTGGCAACGACCCGCGTTTCCGCCGATAGCGTAAACGTGCCGTTTCCGGGAGTCAACGAATTTGGCTTCGGAATAATGTTTATCTGGTTTGGCTGAGCAAACGCCGCAAGACTCGACGCAATTGCGATGGCAATGGCCGCAAAGAGAAGTTTCATATTTGTATGTTCGGCTCAGACGCTGTGCAGGAAAGATTCTGCACATTCGTCAACCGGCCTGTAGTGTTTTAAGTAATTGTGCCAGTTCTTGTGGGAGTTCGGAAGTAAAAAATAGCCGTTCGCCGGTTTTTGGGTGGTCGAAGGCGAGCCGTGCTGAATGCAGGAAGAAGCGGCCGAGGTGCTCGACGGCCTTTTTGACCTCGTTATTTGCGATCGAATTATCGCGGCCTTCGTTGTAGGTCGCATCGCCGACGACGGGGTGGTTGATCGATGCGAGATGTACACGGATCTGATGGGTGCGGCCGGTTTTGATCTCAACATCAAGAAGGGCGAATTTCTCGTACCGCTCACGGATCTTCCAGATGGTGAGAGCGTGCCGGCCATTCGCGGCAACGGTCATTTTCGTTCGGTGCCAGCGGTCGCGAGTGATGGGGCGATCTATCGTTCCGGAATTTTCACGCGGACTGCCGTGCACAAGAGCTATGTAGGATTTTTGGACGTTGCGATCGCGGAATACAGCGCATAAGGCTTCCTGAGTCTCAATATTCTTTGCAACAACGATCAGCCCCGAAGTGTCTTTATCGAGCCGGTGCACGATGCCGACCCTTTCAGAACCGCCTGCGTCAGCAGCCGGTAATTTGCCTGAGTCCGTTCCAACACTCTGACCCTCCGCAAACGCAGGTGGTTCTGACTTGAAATGCCATGCGATGGCATTCGCCAGTGTGCCGCTAGAAATACCCGCTCCGGGATGCACGACCATTCCGGCGGGTTTGTTGATCACGGCGAGATCGTCGTCCTCAAAAACGATATCAAGCGGTATGTTCTCAGGTTCGAATCTCGCGGTATTGCCCTCGGTCAGTTCGATGTCAACAACATCGCCTTCCCGCATTTTGTACGAAGAGCGAGTCGGCCTGCTATTTACAAGCACGTCTTCGTTCTCGACCAGCTTCTGCAGACGGGCCCGCGACCAGCCATCGATCCTTTCGGCAAGGAACGCATCGAGGCGTTTTCCTGCGTCCTCGCCCGGAACCGTTAGTTGAATGGTCTCTTCTTGCTCTGACAATTCTTTTCCACGTTATTGCCAGACTAATTACTAATTATGAATTACAAATTATTAATTATCTGCAAAGAAATTTAGGTGGTCCTCACTCTGTCGCCTGCTTTTGCGAACGCAGACGAACGATCATAAAAATTATCGATGCGGCGGCGACCACGAGGCTTACGAGTTGTGATGTCGAGAGGCCCGTGAGCGTCGTCAAGCCGAAAAGGTCTCCTCGCGGATCGTCCCGAATGAATTCGATAAGAAAGCGAAAGATCGAGTAAATGATTCCGTAGGCGACGAGCACCTGCCCATCAAATTTCTTGCGCTTGTGCAGCCAAAAGAGGAAAGCAAAGACCGCGAACATCGTGAATGATTCGATCAATTGCGTCGGATAGAGAAAAAGGTCCGTGTGTCCGGGGCCGTAGATGGGGACGCCGGTGTATTCATGGCCAAGCTCGGTAAAATGGACGCCGAGGAAGGAACTCGTCTCCTTTCCCCAACAGCAGCCTGCTGAAAAACAGCCTTGCCGCCCAAAAGCCTGGCCAAGAGCGACCGCAGGTGCAAAAGCGTCCGTAACCTTCCAGAACGGCAGTTTGTAATAGAGCATCAGCCCGACGACGGTCAAGAAGCCGCCGATCAGGCCGCCGTAAAAGACGCCGCCGGAACGCAAAAAGTCGAGCGTGAAGATCTGTACGTCCGGTTCGACAAGGATCATCAGAACCTTCGACCCGACAAGGCCGCCGACCAGTGTCCAAAGCCCAAGGTCGTAAATTCGATCCTTTGAAATGCCGTCTCTTGCCGCGAGTCTCGATGCTGCGAAAAGGGCGAGCAGCATCCCGACCGTCAGCCAAATGCCATACGTCGTTATCGGGAAATTGCCGATGTGGAATAGTTCAGGATACATTTGAGGAAAAATAAAAATTCAACAAACAAAAAATCAAAACCGCCTGTCTAAAAGCTTGAGCGAATTGCCATTGAATAGCGTGTTAGCATTCGGCTGACCTCTTCAAGACTCTCTTTCAAGAATCTAGTATCCCCGTATCCGAGGTCATTGGCTAGTCGCAAGTAATATCGACACTCTTCTAACGAACCGATTGCGATGCCGTAAAATCGCACCTTATCGCGCTTGCTCTCTTTTCGAAAACCTTCAGCGAAATTTGCAGGAATTGAGATGGTGGCACGTCGAAGCTGCGATGTAAGACAGAACAGCTCGTGTTTTGGGAACTCATCCGTCAGTCGATAAACACCGAGTACGAAGTCGTGCGCTTTCTGCCAAATATCCACATCTTCGAAACTTTTTGGGGGAGCAGTCACTGTGTGGAAACCTCGCCATTTTGATTCTTGACCTTTGAATTTTGATCTTTTTTCGAGAGGATCATATCCAGCATCAAGAGTATGGCGCCGATGACGATCGCCATATCGGCGACGTTGAAGGTCGGATAGTGCCAATTCCCGAACTGCACATCGATAAAATCAATGACGAACCCGAGCCTTAGACGGTCGGTAACGTTGCCGACGATCCCCGCAAGAAGCAATGCCAGAGCACCGAGTATGCGGTCGTCCGTCCTGGGCGTACGCCAGAAGAAATAGAGCACAAGGACGGCCGCGACCATCGCAACCGCAGAAAGGCCCCAGCGGCCGGTGCTGCCGTGATCGTCGAGCATTGAGAAGGCGACACCGGTGTTATGTGTGTACGCAAAGTTCAAGAAACCGCTGATGATCGGCCTATCACCGCCGAACCGCAAAACCCTTGCCGCCCAAGCCTTGGTCGTCTGGTCGATCATAAAGACGCCGCCTGTGACGCCTAGATATGCGACCTTCCATAGAATGCTGCGTGCGTTCATTTCGTAGGTTTGAGCTCGGCGAAATAGGATTTGTTCACGATCTTCCATTCGCCGTCGATCTTAAGGAGCGTCATATAATCGGTGAACTTCACGGTTGGGTAATCAAGCACGATCTTGGCTATCGCCGCATTTCCGGCGATGTCGATCGATTCGATCTTCCGATGATCCTTACGCTGTGCCTCGTCCGCCGCCGGCTTGCCGGTGAACGCTCTCGTGATGAAATGATCGAAGCTCTCGATCGAGTATTTCCCGTCTTTGACCCAGATCATATTTCCGACGGAATTGAACGCCTTTCGAGCGTACGCGGGATCACCCGTTGCGTGTGCCTTCAGATAGTTCTCAAGCGGAACGCGAACGGCGGCCTTCTCCGACTCCTGAGAAAAAGCTGAAGATGCGAAAACAACAAAAGCGATAACAAAGAATGTGTATTTCATCTGATCGTTACAAACGTCTATTCAACATACGGGAAGATCGCTTTTGGCGCTCGGTATTGTTCCGGCCACGGCAGATAGCAAACGTCCGTGCACCCGATCTGGTACGTAACGACTTTCCATTTGTTTGAGCTTCTTTTAAGAAGCGCAAAATAGTTGTTATCGAACGCACCGGCCTCCATTGCCTCGCGGTATTGCGTGTTTGAGAAATCAGGAGCGTTGCCGTCCGCTCCCTGGAGACTTCCGCTTACGAACGCCCAAGTGCCTGATACGTTAAATGTATCGGCAACGAACACGATCTGCTGTTTCAGTTCGCGTTCTATCGGCACGCGCAGAGTATCGAGAATGGCCTTGCGCTCCGGCGTTCCTTTCTCCGGCGTATGTACGGATTGAGCCGCGGCAGACATCACCGCAAGTGTCATTGCAAAAACAAGGATCGCGAGTTTCATACCTTTCTCCTTTTAAGATTAAGAGGCGTGTGCTCCCAATTGCGGGACGATATCGTCCAAGGCAGCAGCACATCGTTCGCAGACGGTCGGATAGCTGGTAAACTCGCCGACTCTGGTCGAATAGTTCCAACATCGCTCACACTTATGTCCATCGGCAATCTCGATCTTCACGGTAATGCCATCGCCCTCGTGCACCTCGACCTGCGAGACGATAAAAATGTACCGCAGCTCGGTGAAATGATCGAGCAGAAATCGCGCCGTGTCTTTGTCTGCACTCAGGATGACCTTTGCTTCGAGCGATGAACCGATCTTCTTCTCCGTACGAGCTGTTTCGAGCGCTTTCAGCACCTCATCGCGGATCGTAAAAATGCGTTCCCAAGTTTCAAAAAGCGAACTTTCCGTGCTTTCGCTAACTGTCGGAAACTCAGCCAGGTGCACAGATGATAATTTGCTCGAAGGCAAGGCTTCCCAGGCTTCATCTGCAGTAAAGGCCATCAGCGGTGCGAGCAAACGGATCAGCGAACCGGCAATCTTATAGAGAGCTGTTTGAGCCGAACGCCGCTCGACCGACCTTGGGGCAAGGATGTAAAGACGATCCTTGATGATGTCAAAATATCGGGCCGAAAGCGTAACGGTGCAGAATTGGTAAAGAGCGTTATACGCGGCCTGAAAATCAAACGCCTGATACCCGGCGATCGTCTTTGCGGTGACGCGATCGAGTTCAGCAAGTGCCCAACGATCAAGCTCCAACATCGATGCTGGTTCGACGGAATCATTTTCCGGATCAAACCCCGCAATATTTCCGAGTGCGTAGCGAAGCGTATTTCGCATCTTGCGATACGCATCGACAACACGCGAAAGGATCTCGTCCGAGCAGCGAACGTCTTCCGTATAATCGACGGCGGCGGCCCAGAGCCGCAGAACGTCTGCGCCGGAGCGGTCGATTATTTCCTTCGGTGCCGTCACGTTGCCGAGCGATTTTGATTGCTTGCGGCCTTCGCCATCGACGACCCAGCCGTGAGTGACGATCTGTTTGTACGGCGACGAATTATGTGCGGCGATGCCGCAGCTTAAGGAAGAATTGAACCAGCCGCGGTATTGATCGCCGCCTTCAAGATAGACGTCGGCAGGAAATCGCAGCTCATCGCGCGTCTCGAGAACGGCCACACAGCTCGATCCGGAATCGAACCAGACGTCGAGAATGTCCGTCTCTTTTCTAAAATCTTTCCCGCCGCACTTCGGACATTCAAAGCCCGCCGGCAAAAGGTCGATCGCTTCACGGGCATACCACGCGTCAGCCGTCTCGACCGCGAAAATATCTGCGACGTGATCGACAACGTTCTTGTCCGCGATCGCCTCGTCACAAGATCCGCAATAAAAGACCGGAATCGGAACGCCCCACGACCTTTGCCGCGAAACACACCAGTCGGGGCGGCCTTTGAACATATTTGCCATGCGGCCTTCGCCCCAAGACGGATGCCATTTCACGTCCTCGACCTCGGCAAGAGCTCGGCCGCGCAGCGTTTCGCTCGTTCCTGCGGCTTCTTCATCCATCGAGATGAACCATTGCGGCGTCGCACGGAAGATGACGGCGTTCTTACAACGCCAGCAATGCGGATAACGGTGCGAATAGCTTTCGGAATGGAGCAACGCACCGCTCTCACGCAAAAACTCGACGATCTTTGGATTCGCCTCCGTTACGGTCATCCCGGCAAATCTTTCGACATCGCTTGTAAACCTGCCAGCCGCATCGACCGGTGCATAGATGTCGAGGCCGTATTCTTTGGCGATATGAAAGTCGTCGCCGCCGTGGCCGGGTGCCGTGTGAACGCAGCCGGTTCCTGCTTTTGCGGCCGTCTTGCTTTCGAATCGTACATCGAGCTCGACCTCGGCGTCCGCTTCGCCAAGCGTTACGTGTTCGCCGTTCATCAAAAGCGACGGTCGGTCGAGCCACGCGTGACGGGCCTGCATGCGGTCAAGCCTTTTGCCCTTGAAACGTGCAAGTTCGGTGATCGCGCCGGCTTCACAGGTTTCTGCAAAACCCTTCACAAGCTCGCTTGCAACGATGTAAACTTCGCCATTTGCTTCGATGGCCGAATAATCAAAATCGGGATGGACGGTGATTCCAAGGTTTGCCGGCAGTGTCCACGGTGTCGTCGTCCAGATGACAACGAACACATTCTTTCCCGCAAGGGCAGGATCTATCTCAGCCGGATCCGTCAGCATCGGAAACTTCACATAAACGGATGGCGATGTGTGGTCGTGATACTCGACCTCAGCCTCGGCGAGCGCAGTCTGGTCGTGAATGCACCAATAGACGGGACGCAGTCCTTTTGCCACCCAGCCGCGTTCGAGGAATTTGCCGAAAAGCCGAGCGGTCGCCGATTCGTATTCCGGCGACATCGTCAGATAAGGATCCTGCCATTCGCCAAGTACGCCGAGCCGTTCAAAATCCCGCGTCTGGTTGTTCATTGCAGTCGAAGCATGTTCGCGGCAAAGGCGGCGGAATGTTGCGACGGGAAGTTCGCTCTTGCTCTTCCCTTTGGCGGCAAGCTTTTTCTCGACGAGCGTCTCGATCGGCAGGCCGTGGCAGTCGTAACCGGGAACATACGGAGCCTCGAAACCCATCATCGAACGGGACTTTACGACGAAGTCTTTTAGGATCTTGTTGAGTGCTGTTCCGATGTGAATGTCCGCGTTCGCATACGGCGGGCCGTCATGGAGAATGAATTTCTCGCTGCCCTTTCGCGCTTCAAGAACCTTTCTATAAAGGCCTGCATCCTGCCATTTCTTCAATCGGGCAGGTTCCATTTGCCCAAGATTGGCTTTCTGAGAGAAGTCTGTCTTGGGCAGGTTGACGGTTTTCTTAAGATCAAGTTCCTCGGACATAAAAGGAAAATTTTAGCACTTGCAGCACTAAAATGTCGTCAAAACTGGGCGATTCTTGTGCAGGCGGCCGCCGAAGGAGCTCCTTTTGCCTATTTTCCATTCGGGGTTTACGGTGATGCGGCCTCGACAGTTGCTTTGCGTTCGAGTTTGCCCCAACCGACGACCACGCCCTTGATCGCCATATAAACGGACTTCACCATCACCCAGTACATCACTTGCCGATAGCCGAACCTCTGTACCGCAAGCCACCAAAGCAGCTTCTTTTGCTCCCTTTTCTCCATCAAGAATGCTGCGAGCGCGCCGAGCCAATCCACGGCAAGAAAGAGGGCGTAATAGAAGAGAATGTTGTTGAGATTTGACGAGCTATGGGCGTATTCCTCCTGGTGCTCGAAATGGTTCATTACGGCGGCAATAAGCGACCAAATGAACATTAGGTCCATCAGCGGCGAGATCAGAGGGAACAGGATCTGAAAGATCCAGACGTTCGGCATTGCGATGAAGCCGAGCGTTCCAAAACGCGGATTCAAGAGAGCGTTCTTATGCTTCCACATACATTGAAGCGTTCCGAACGACCATCGAAAACGCTGCTTGGCGAGCTCGCGAAGCGTGGCCGGCGCTTCGGTAAATCCGATCGCGTTCTCTTCGTATCCGATCAGGAGTCCGAGTTTGCGCACCTGGATCGTCAGATCCTGGTCTTCTGCCAGCGTATCGGAAGAAAACCCGCCGGTCTCTTCCAAAGCCCTCCGCCGCCAGGCTCCGACCGAACCGGGAACCACCGTTATGCAGTTGAGCGAGGCGAAGGCACGCCGATCGAAATTCTGCGAGGTAACGTATTCGAGGGCCTGCCATTTTGTCACAAGGTTAAGCCGGTTGCCGACCTTTGCATTGCCTGCAACAGCACCGATCCTTTCATCTTTGAATCTATGGGCGAGTTCGGACACGGTCGTCGACGTAAACAACGTATCGGCGTCGAGAGCAATGATGATCTCGCCTTTTGCCTGCCTCCAGCCAAGATTCAGGGCGGCCGCCTTGCCGCCATTCTCTTTTGTGATGATCCGCAGACGCGGTTCGTCAGGAAATGCGTCGGTCGCAACCTTGAATGTCCCGTCCGTCGAGCCGTCGTCAACAACGATGATCTCCAGCGAAGGATAGTCCGATTCGAGAAGGCTCGATATCGTTTGGCAAACGACCTTCTCCTCGTTGTAAGCAGGAACTATCACGGAGACGAATGGCTCGTAGCCCGCTCCGAACCTCTCGTGTTCGCGTCGGCGGGAACGCAGATATTGGGCGAACGCCAGAACTCCGATTATGACCATTCGCCCGATGCCGAGAATGATGCCGATGAGGAATATCCATTTCATCAGCCAGGCTGCCACGGCGATCGAATAGAAGACATACGAATCGGCTTTGGCATACGCCGATTGATCTTGTTGGACAGGCGGCATTACCTGGTCTTCCGAAAGCCCTGCAAGGTCGGCGACGGTGGTGAACTTGTATCCTTTGGCACGCAGCCCTTCGATGATTCCCGGAAGTGCGGCAACGGTCGCCGAACGGTCGCCGCCTGCATCGTGAAGCAGGACGATGGAGCCGCGTTCTTCGGGTGTCTTGATCGCGGCGGCGGCAAAGACCTGGTTCGTGATCTCTTCGGCCGTGTGTGGCGTGCCGTCGTCATTGACGAGTTTCCAGTCATCGGGGTCAAGGTGTAGGCCGACGGAAATGTAACCGAGATCCTGCGCGCGGGCCGTGGGTTCCATTTCATCGGGTGTGCGCGGTTCTGCGTCGCCGAAATATGGAGCCCGGAAAAGCCTTGTCGATCTGCCGGTGAGCGACTCGATCAAACGCTGCGTCGTATTCAATTCGAGCAAGGCGACGCGATTCGGCACCTCGGCCAGATTTGCGTGAGTGAACGAGTGATTGCCGATCGTATGCCCTTCGGCGACAATTCGCTTAAGGATCTCCGGATTCTCTTCGCCGTTCTCTCCGACGATGAAAAAGGTCGCCTTTACGCCTTCCTTTTTTAGGACATCAAGTATCTTCGGGGTCCAAACAGGATCGGGGCCGTCATCGAACGTGAGGGCGATCTCGCCGGGTTTGTCGCCGGTGCGTCGGATGACGTAAGAACTAGGTATTTGCTTGTAGGTTTCGGAGGAGATTAGTCCGTTTTCGGCTTCAAACTTCAGGTCGCGGGCACCGTCCTGTGGTTCTGCCTTTACCTGCAATATCTCGCCCGTTCCCTCGAACGTAACGTCGTAGCCGTACTTTATCGCGTCGAGCTTCGACGGCGAAAGTTCTTCAGTTTTTGATCCGAAGACGGTCCAGAGCGACGGGTCTTCACTGCCAAGCCGCCAAAGAGCGAGGCCGGCGACATTGTAGGGTTTTGCGACCTTTATCTCGTTGTAAGCCGTTACGGCATCAAGGAACCAAACGCTGTGGAAGACGCCGTCGTCCTCAGTGTAAGTGAAGTACGGATTCTTTGAGTCAGGGTCGAACTTTATTTCAGACGGGCTGTCGAGCGAATCTTTTGCGGCAAGGAGGGCTTCCTGTACGGAGACGGTCTCCGCTTCTGTGCCCTTTTGCCCCCAATTGTAGCCGTAGTTGCCAAAGCAGACGATAGTCTTCTCAGGTGGAAGCTCTGCCATTCTGCGTTTTAGGCCGTCTGCGAACCAATCCTGTCCCGCGACCGGGCCGGCCTCGCCCGTGGACCAATGCTGATCATAGGCCATCAGCATCACGTAGTCCGTAACCGCGGCATACGACCGATAATTCCAATCGGGATTATCAAACGGCACGGTCTGCGCAAGCACAAGATGTTTTACCTGAAATGCCGTGTGCAGTTCGCTTACAAAAAGGAACAATGCCGGCTGAAGGTCTTTTGGGACCTCCTCGATATCCACCGTGATGCCGCCAAAATGGAATCGGTCGATCGTTGAGAGAAGTGATGCGATCAACTTTTGCCGCGAATCCTCGGTCGCAATTGTCTTGCGCAAAAGGTCGGTGTTCCACTGCTCGTTCTTATAGTTCTGAAGCAGCGGCAAGACCGGCATATCGGGCTTTTCGCTGTGAATGAAGTCGAGAGCTTTGTCGTCGATATCAAGTGCGAGCGGGTTATCCGCATCACCGGAAAGGCGTATCCATTCCGGTACGACCCAATCGAGCGAATCGATGTTCTGCTTCAAGGACGCAAAGCTCGAATCGTCCCAATTTACGTAAAAACCGACAGAAAGCGGTTTGCCCGATACGGCAGGACCCGCAGCGGCAGCAGGCCGCGCCGCCTTTTCCATCTCCCTTGCCGCAGCTCTTTCTCGTTTTCGTTCGAGGCGGTCTTTTTTCGCCTGCTTGACCTTCTCGGTCTCGCGTCGCAGGACGGGATCGCGCGGAGCGGCAGGCTTGTCCGGGATCGCAAGGGCCGTATCCTGGCGTTCGGGCAGGACGCTGAGCGGTTTTAGCTTTATTTGCGGAAGGAATGGATTTACAAGGACGCTGACAACAAAGAACGCAAAAAGAACGGTCGATACTATTGCGATCGGAATGCCGATAATGCCGAAAACCTTTCGGCGGCGGCCCTTTTCGTCAAAAAAGACCGAGGGACGGTCGGGGGCTGGTTCGGAAGAACTCATATAAATTGTTGTCGGCCGGCAACTGAAGGCCGGGGCACGGACAGGTTCACGAAAATAGACCGGAAAAGGTTTCCAAGATCATCCAAAATCGCATTGATGCCGGCTGACCGCTCTCGGTTGTCGGGCAAGTTGCAAAGCTCATTCTTCTTCGATCGTACAGAGCAAAGGAAATTCTCTCGAGCGGGCAAGGTTCGTGGTCTTGTCGGCCTTCATTGTCGCGATCTCGTACGGATAGATGCCGGCGACCCCGACGCCCTCGTTGTGGACCTTCAGCATTATTGTGATCGACTCGGCCTCTGAACGAGCAAATACGTGGGACAAGATAAAGACGACGAAGTCCATCGTCGTGAAGTCGTCATTGTGCAGAAGCACCTTGTAGAGCTTCGGCTTTTCGAGCTTTGAGACGGTCTCGGATAAAACCTCTGCGTCGTCGGCTCTTTCAGGAAAGTCGGGCATAGCTTGGATTTAACCACAAATGCCGGCCCTGTCGGTAAGGATAATAGCGGCCATATCCGCTTTTCTTCTGCATTTGCGATAACAAAAGTAGTGGACGACGCGGACATTATTTGTTAGATTTCAAATGCGCTGTTGTTTACTAAGTATTCACTATTTTGCATTTGGCCGTAATTTCGGCCCAGTTTCGTTGTCCCCGACGAGAATCCGACAATGAAGAAAGCAAAGACCGAGGCCGGCTCAACGCCGGAATTGACGGCCGTTTCCTTGACGGGCGAAATGATCGGACGCAAGAACGCGCCTGTCGCCCGTAAGAAGGCGATCGACGGGCTATTCTCTTCGATCGGCCGGCATCTGCGGGACGGACGGTCTTCCGAAGCAGAAGCCTTGATTCGCAGGACGTCGCCCGCATACCGATTTACACCCGACGTGTATGCAAATCTTCTGCGTCTGCTCGCGTTTACGCTCGAGACCGTCGGCAAATACAAGGAATCTCTTGAGGCTGTGCGGCCTTACGATGATATTCAAAACCTCGCAAATCTCTCTAGCGAATCACAGGTCCGGGTGGTCACGCAGCTTGCGATCTCGTTCAGCAATCGCGGCGAATACCCGAAGGCGGTCACGCTTCTGAAGGAGGTGTTGGAGAAGGCAAGGGCCGATTCTCACACGCATCTTCTCGGTACCATCGATATCGCACTTTCCCGCGTTTATCGGAAACTCAACGAATTCCCGATCAGCCGCGATTTTGCCGAGAAAGCTCTCGATCATTACCGCTCGACCGGCAACTGGCTTGGGATGGCGGAGTCGTACCGCGAGATCGCGAATATTCATAACCAGGAAGGCAACAGCGAAAAGGCGATTGAGAATTTCCAACTCGGGATCAAGATCATCGGATCAAATTCCGCGCCGTTCATGCTCGGCAAATTCTATACGGATATGTCGGGAGCATATTGGTTCCTGCGCAAACCGAACGACGGCATCGCGTGTCTCGAAAAATCCATCGAGTATTTTGACCAGACCGAGCATGCCCTCAATATGCTCATCGCCTATAACAATCTCGGCATCAATTTGACGCTGCTTGGGCAATGGCAGCGTGCGGAGGAAATGATCCGCCGGGCTCTCGAACTTGGGCTGCGGGAAAATTACAGTCACGTCGCCGGGATCTATGATTCGCTGGCCGAGCTCTACATTCTTCGTGGAGAGATCGATGAAGCAGAAGAGCATTTGCAGAAAGCCGTCGAGATCGCTGAAAAAAGGAACAACCGGTGGTACAAGCTTCAGGCTTTGCGCAATATCGCGCGATGTCATCTGCTGAAAGGCGACACCGCGGCCGCGATCACCACGGCAGAGGCGACCATAGAGCAGGCACACGAAGCAGGCGACCGCCACTATGCCAACATGGCCGGCATCGTTCTCGCCGAAGCCCTGCTGCTCGAAGGCGATACAGAAGAGAGCGAGAACGCCTTGCGCGAGATCGAGGCCAACGAGCCGAGATCGGATTACTTCGTGCTTGGCAACATTCAACGCATTCGCGGCTGCATAGCCCTTGCAAATGACGAGCGCGAGATCGCCATCCATTACTTCAGCCGCGCATTGACGACCTTCGAGGCGGGATTGGATCCGTTCCATCAAGCGAAGATGCACATGCTCCTGGCGGAAAATCTCGGGAGCGACAACTTTGTGCGGGCACGGCGTCACCTTGCCGCAGCCAGTGAGGCGTATAAGCAGCTTGGGCTGGAAAAGGAGCTTCGATCCGCGGCCGAACTGGGCCATAAGCTTGATGCCGCTTCAAGATCGCTTCCCGCTAGGCCGAAGGGCGAACGGCGTAAGAACGCGGTAATATCACAGCTGCTAACGGTTCGGCTTGCAGAAGCGACAGCCTCGAGAGAGCTTTTGTTCCGCGAACTCGTCGCCGTGCTTCAACAGGAAAGCAACGCGGAAAAGATAGCTGTTGCGGAATTCAGCGACACAAAAACGCTGGCTCCATTCATTACGCACGGCTACTCGACCAATGAAAGCTTCGAACTTGTCGGAAAACTCGATGCTGCGGTTCGTCGCAGCGAACTCCGATCGTTTATGCAAAGCAAGGATGTTGAGGTGATCGAGCTAAGACCGACGGCAGGTCGCCCCGCCTACGTTTTGCTGAGCCCGCGATCTGGAGCTTCTTTAGCGGACGGCTCGTCGCTCAAACCCCTGTTCAGCGTTACTGAGCTTGGGATCGACGTCATCGCGCTTCGTGAACGCGACAGCTCACAGCCGCACGATCAGCCTGCGGGCGTGTACACGTCAAATGATCTTATGCCGGGTTTTATTCATTCATCGCCCGGGATGACGACGCTGGTCGAGGAGATCTACCGGATCCGAAATTCGGACGTGACGGTCCTCGTGACCGGCGAATCCGGAACGGGCAAAGAGCTTGTCTCAAAAGCGATCCACGCGCTCTCGAATCGCAAGGATCAGGATTTTGTGCCGTTCAACTGCACCACGCTTCCAAAAGATCTTGCGGAGGGAATGCTCTTTGGCTATAAAAAGGGCGCGTTCACCGGCGCGATGAACGATTCGCCGGGCGTGATCAGATCCGCCGACCACGGCACGCTCTTCCTGGACGAGATCGGCGACCTGCCGCTCGACGTTCAGCCGAAACTTTTGCGCTTTCTTCAGGAAGGCGAGGTGCAGCCGCTCGGTGAAAAGAAGCCCATCAAGGTCGATGTACGGATCATCGCGGCGACGAATATGCCGCTCGAACAGAAGGTCGCGGACGGCACATTTCGCGAGGACCTGTATTTTCGCCTGAATGTGATACGCCTCCGCATTCCGCCGCTTCGCGATCGCCGGGCGGAGATCCCGTCGATCGTAAATTATCACGTAACGAAATATTCCGAGCGTTTCAACAAGTCCGGCATTACCTTCACGCCGCAGGCGATCGATATGCTGATGGTCTCGGATTGGGAAGGCAACGTCCGCGAACTTTGCAACGAGGTTCAAAGGATCGTTGCGCGGGCCGAGTCCAACGAGACGATCACGCCGGAACATCTTTCGCCCAGCCTAAAACGTTCTGCGCGGCCGTTAATGCCCGTCGGCGGCAAGCTGCAAGGCCCGCGGCCCATCGCGTCCTACAATTCAACGATCGCCCCATTTGCGAACCTCGAACCCGGAACGACGCTCGAAGATGCGGTCTCGGACCTCGAAATGTCGCTGATCCGCGATGCCCTCGCCCGAAATAATTGGAACATCTCGCGCGTCGCCGTCGAACTCGGCCTCACGCGACGCGGTCTCTACCTAAAACTTGCCCGGTACGGCATCGAAAAAGCCGCCTGATCCAGAACGCCGACGTGCAAACCGTGCGAATCGTGCATTTTGTGCACTTTGATACGTTTTGTGCGGTTTGATACATGTGCTTCAAACAGGCGCATCGTTTCGCTATGATGACAACATGGCCGAGACGGCCGTTTGTTCTTTGACAATGTAAGGTAAGGTTTCAGGTCTGGGATTCATGTCTAGAATCTGAAATTTCAGATTTGCGATTTTAGATAGGCCTCCGATTGGCGACTTCTTGGACCGATCGGCCGTTCTTGCGGCTCGCCGGAGGCGGCTTGCCGCCGACAAGGACACACTCCCTACCGGTCGTGTTTCCGCCTCGGTCGCCGCATCCAAACCTTCGCGTCCTTTGCGTCGCCTTTTCGTTCTTTGCGTTTAGATTTCGGGTTGGAAACGCAAAGTACGCGATGCGAAACCCGCCAAAGTCCGCAAAGGCTTTCGATTTCAAATTTCAAATTTCAAATCTGAGATTTCAGATAAAGCCTTCGATCCGTGCATTCCGGCTGCATCGACGGTCCTTGAGGCGTGCACCTGATTTAGTCCCCGTAGGGGACGGGAGAATATAGCCCAGGGTAAGGCCGTCGCGGCCGCA